>ERZ827423.787-NODE-787-length-36135-cov-27.299972_pt1 | contig 36135 bp, 33 predicted proteins | sample MGYA00519775_ERZ827423 | MGnify/ENA primary metagenome ERZ827423 (study PRJEB31778, sample SAMEA3449296) | human gut metagenome | biome: human gut; feature: human-associated habitat; material: faeces | place: United Kingdom | collected 2010/2012 ... | reverse complement strand
TATGCCGTGCTGTTTGGCTCCTAAAACCTTGTGTGTCCTTGTCAACTGATGGTATGGAAAATGTATGCACCACGCCACAGAGCAGCGCAGCCTGAGTCCCCTCCCTCTTCCCCCGCTTGCAACCTTTCAAGTCCCATAGTATGATATTCCCATGAGCAAAACAGCAAATATACTTAACTTAATAATATATGACGGGGAGCTGTTCCAATGAGCTTATCTGCGGCGAAAAAAAGGGATATCCTCATATGCTGCATAGCGGCGCTGCTGATACTCTGCGCCATGGCCGCCCGCATCCTGGGCAGCCCCGAGGGGGCCCCGGGCCTGGGCTCCATGATAAGGAACGGTATATACATGGGGCTGACGGCGGCATGGGGCGTGTCGGTGCAGAGGCGCATAATTCAGGCCCAGACCCGGCGGTACCTTATAGCTATCGCCCTGCTGATGCTGCTCTGGCTCACGGAGCGGGCTATCAAATATGAATTTAACTTATCCGCCGCCTCGGCGCGGAGGCTGTGGTACAGCTATTATATACCCATACTGCTGATACCCCTGATAACGGTGTTCACAGCAATGTCGCTGGGCAGGCCGGAAAACTACAAGCTGCCGGGCTGGACGCGGCTTCTGTATATACCCACATTCGCGTTTATGGCGATGGTGCTGACCAACGACCGGCACCAGCTGGTTTTTGCGTTTCCGGCCGACGCCGAGATATGGACTGGCGGCAATGCGGCGCACTCTATCGGGTACTTTGCCGTAGTGGCCTGGACGGCGGTCTGCGCCGCAGGGACTATTATTGTGATGATTGAAAAATGCCGCAGGCCAAAAAGCCGTATCCAGTGGCTGCCCATACTGCCTGTGGCGCTGTCGTTTGTATACACCGCCCTTTATGTAAGCGATGTGAAATGGCTTCGCCTTATAGCCGGGGATATGACTGTGTTCCAGTGTCTGGCTATTATGGCAGCGTTGGAAGGCTGCATTCGCTGCGGGCTGATACAGTCCAACACCGGCTATGATGAGCTCTTCGGCGCCACCACCATAGGTGCTCAGATAACCGACCACGGGTTCCGGGTAAAATCCGCCTCCTGCTCCGCATTGCCCATAAGCCTCGAGAAAATGGAGCAGGCGTTGGAGGGCCCGGTGCAGCTGGATAAAAACACCCTGCTCAAGGGGCAGGAAATAAGCTCCGGCTATGTTTTCTGGCAGGAGGACATATCGGAATTGCAGGGCGTGCTGGACCAATTTCAGACGGTGCAGGACGAATTGCGGGACACCGGGGACGTACTAAAGGCCGAGGCGGAGCAGCGCTCCTACTGGCTTAAGATCACCGAGGAAAACCGGCTATACGACATGGTGGAGCGGAAGACTCAAAGGCAGGTCGCGCTGCTTCGGAAGCTTCTCTCCCGGCTCCGTGCCACGGAGGATACCGAGGAGGCACGGCGGCTGCTGGGCCACATTGTGGTGATAGGCACATATGTAAAGCGGCGCAGCAACCTCATGTTCGTGGAGCGGCAGACAGGCACCCTGGAGGCGGCGGAGCTGAGCCTGTGCCTGAACGAGTCCGCTGCGGGGCTGGGCTTATGCAATATAAAATGCACCGTAAGGGCGGACATGGAGGGGCTGCTCCCGGCTGAATGTGGCAACATGATATACGATTTTTTCGAGGCGGCGGTGGAAATGAGCCTCACCTCCCTCTCCTCCCTGCTGTTCTACGCAGGGGAAAGAGAGGGCACTGTCACCGCCAAGGCGGCTCTCTGCTGCGATGAGGACATGGGGGCGCTCTGTTGTGAATTCCCGAATGTTATAATAGAAAAAGACGAGGACGGCATACAGTACCTTACTCTCAGCATACCAAAGGAGGGCGGGGAATGAATTCCATAAAGGAGAGCTTTGACAACCTGCCCGTGGCGGTGTGCTTTTTCGATAAGAGGGGCGTTGTGCGGCTCATGAACCGGCGCATGTTGAGCGTGGGCGCGGAGCTGTTGGGCAGCGGTGTGCAGACCTTGGAAGAGCTGCACCGGGCCCTTGATACCCCGCCGGAGTCCATAGAGCGGCTGGATGCAGAGATGGGGGTATATAAATTTCCAAGCGGTACGGTGCTGCGCTTCGTTGAGCGGCAGATAACCGACAAAAGCGGCGGCAGCTATACGGAGGTCACCGCCTCGGACGTGACGAGGCTTGTAACCCTCCAGCAGGAGCTTAGAAAAGAAAACGCCCGCCTTGAGGACGCCAACCTGAGATTAAAGCGGCTGTACGACAGGATGCCGGAGATAGTGCGGGAGGAAGAGACCCTCGCCATGAAGCTGCGGGTACACGACGACATAGGCCATACCATACTTTCGGCCCGCCGGGCATTGAGGCAGGGGGAGAGCATGGAGGCCATACGTGAGAGCGCGGAGGCATGGGAAAGCACCATAGAGCTGCTCTGCCGAGCCAACAGCATGGGGGAGCCGGAGGACGCAATAGAGTACGCCAAGGCCCGGGCGGCGGAGCTTGGGGCGGAGGTCATAGTGGAGGGAAGCGCGCCAAAGGACGCAGAAATGCGGCACATATTTGCCCTTGCCATGCGGGAATGTACCTCAAACTGCATACGCCACGCCGGGGGTAAGCGGATATTCGCCCGCTTCGCGCCGTACAGGGGAGGCTGGGCGATACACATAACCAACGACGGCAAGGTACCGGATGACGAAATAACCGAGGGCGGCGGGCTGTCGGCCCTCAGGCGGCGCATAGAGAACGCCGGGGGCATCATGAGGATAAAGAGCATACCCAACTTCGCGCTGAGCGCGTTGCTGCCATACGGGGAGGAAAACAAATGGTAAACGTAATGATAGTGGAGGATCAGAAGCTGGTGCGCAGCATTCTGGAAAGCTACATTAAAAAAGAGGAGGGCTATGAGCTGCTGTCCTCCATACCCGGGGCGGACAGGGCGGCGGACATATGCGACGCCTGCAGGATTGATTTGATACTCATGGACGTGCAGACCGAGCGGCGGGAAAACGGCCTCGCCGCCGTGGAGAAGATAAAGGCCAGCCACCCGGAGATAAAAATAGTGGTGGTGACATCCCTTGTGGACTGCGAGGTGTTGAGGCGCGCCCGCGAGGCCGGGGCGGACAGCCTATGGTACAAGGATACCGACGAGGAGCTTTTGATGGAGGCGGTGCGCCGCACCATGGCGGGGGAGCATATATTCCCGGACGCGCCGCCGGTGGTGGAGGTGGGCACGGCCAGGAGCACGGAATTTACCAACGCCGAGATGAAGGTGCTGCGCTGCCTGGTGAGAGGTATGTCGTATGGGGCTATCGCCGGGACGCTGGGTATAGAGGTGACGACGGTGAAGTACCATGTCTCCAACATGCTGCAAAAGACCAATCTGGAAAACAAGCTCCAGCTCGCCATAACCGCAAGCGAGGCCAAGCTGGTGGTGGAGCTGAACGAAAAATAATAAAATAATTATGAACAGGGTCTGAACCCCGTACTTTTGTACGGGGCTTTTTTTGCGCGGCTGTGCGACAATATACAGATACAAATCAATGTCCCATTTTTTGTGTGAAGTAAGACTCAGGACATTTTTCGACAATCTATTCAAGGAGGGAAAATTAAATGGCATTTTGCACCAACTGCGGCGCCAAGCTGCCCGACGGTTCCAGATTCTGCACAGAGTGCGGAGCGGCTATTGCGGCGAGCGCGCCGGCAACGCCGGCGGAGCCGGAAAAGAAGTACACCCCCGAAGCGCCGGCGGAGCCCGCGATACACCCCGACTCGGTGGATGCGCCCATGGAATACACCGCACCCGACCAGCCCACACAGCAGAGCTACACCCCGCCCACACAGGGCGGCTACACTCCCCCAACGCAGGGCAGCTATACTCCCCCCACGCAGGGCAGCTACACTCCCCCCACGCAGGGCGGCTACACTCCCCCAACGCAGGGCGGATATACTCCCCCCACACAGGGCGGCTATACCCCCAACGCACAGCGGGGCGGCTACACCCCCAAAGCACAGCAGGGCGGCGGATACAGCTATAACGCCAACACCGCCAACACCGCCTATACCCCCGGCGCAAAGGCCAATAAGGCCCCCAAGGCCCCAAGGGCGCCCAGGGCAAAGTCCGGCAGGAGCAAGGCTCCCTTTATAATCGGCGGCGCGGTGCTGGTGTTCATACTGCTCATAGTGCTCCTGGTCAAGGGCTGCACCGGCGCTGTAAAGGATGCCTTTGATCCCAACCTGGGCGTATACAACGCCACAACCGCCGAGATGTACGGCATAGAGATGGACGTTACGGACGTATGGGAGGGCGGCGTATCCATAGAGCTTAAGGCCAAGGATAAATGCGTTTTCAACATAGACGGCGAGCAATACAACATAAAATGGACGCTGGACGGCACCGATATAAACGTCAAAGGCAAGGGCCTCAACTGCGACGGCACTCTTAATCAGGGCACCCTGGTGCTTGAGGACGTGCTGGGCATGGGCGTCAACCTCACCTTCCAGAAGGAGGGCGGCTTCAGCGATAATATGCTGGACGGCGACGGCATGACCAGCAGCGACGGCGAGATAGGCGAGGACGGATACACCGCGGCCCAGAGGAAGTGGAACGGCGCATGGTACGGCAGCTTCCAGGTGGTGGAGCAGAAGAACTTCGATTACCTCTCCGACGGCGCGGTATACGATGCGCTGATGGTCATAGACCTGGGCACCGACAACAAGGGCACCTTCGACCTCTATGTATTCAACGACTACGATGCGCCTGCGGCGGCGGGCGAGTGCGAGGCTACGGAGACGAGCCTCACCGCCACCTCCGTCGAGATGCTCGGCCAGGATCTGGACAGCGTCTACAACTGGATGCTTCTGCCCCGGCAGGATTACACAGACCAGTACTGCATGGGCGACACCTTCGAGCAGGACGAATACTACATGGAGTTCATGGTGTTCATGAAGCCCTGGGGCGCGAGCTGGGATAAGGAGATAGCTGACGGCTACAACCTCCTGCCCCCCGCCATGGACAATTATAACGACCTCATAGCCGAGGGCGAAATGCCGCCCGTGGGCGAGGCCCCGATAGGCTACTTAGGCGCAGAGGCGCAGGGCGCCACGACGGAGGCCCCTGTAGAAAATACCACCGAGACTCCGGCGCAGAGCGCCGCCCCCGCCGAGGGCTTTGACAGCGGCACCATCACGGAGACCGTAAGCGACTACTCCAAGGATGCATCGATTGACGTTTCCGTGACGCTCCCCGAGAGCGGCTGGAAGCTCAGCCACGAGCTCACCACCATGTACCTCTACAACGTGGACGACCCGGAGCATCTGTTCTCCGGCGACCCCCGCATACAGTTTGACATCTACCCCAGCAGCGACAAGCTCAATTACTACGAGAAGAACTATGAGAACCTCAAGGACGAGGGCACCCGCACCATAGGCGGCGTGGAGCTCAAGGCGCGCTCCTACAAGAACGTGGGAATGCAGTGGACGGAGTACTACGGCGAGGTGCCGGGCGGCGGCTGGCTCTCCATAAGGATATCCAAGGTGGACATAGGAGCGGGCAGCGAGGGCGACGCGGTCCTCAACAGCATCTCCTTCAAGTAACAAAACGGAGCGCGGGCCTATGAAAAGGATAAAGCTGTTTACGGCGCTCCTGCTGGCGGCAGCCATGGTACTTCCCATGGCTGGCTGCGGCAAGGGCAAGCCCAAGGACGGCGGGGAAGCCTCCCCCGCCTCCTGCGCGGCGGCCGGAGAGTACGAGGTATACTCCATGACCACGGCGGGGACCACCCTCACACGCAGCCAGCTTGAAGCGGGCGGCATGGCGGAGGGCATGTTCCTGAAGATCAACGCCGACGGCACGGGCGAGATAAACTATACCGGCTCCCAGACCAACGCCATAAAGGTGGACGAAAAGGCGGGCAAGGTAAAGATAGAGGGCGGCGCGGAGCTGGACTACGCGCTGGAGGGCGGCAGGATAACCCTCACCTTCCCCGGCAATTCGCTGATAATGGTATATGAGAGCGAGGCCGCTGAGGAGGAGGGCAAAAGCAAGGGCGATTTCGCCTCCTTCGGCAAGAAGGGCGAGGAGCAGGCGGCCGCCCTCGACAGCCAGCCCGATATGGAGTTTATAAACGACTTCCTCGGGGACTGGCACGGCATGGCGGAATACTATGACTGCACCGGCATATACGAGGCGAACAACCGCAACCAGTGCGAGATACTGGCGAGGATAACCTATGACGAGGACGCGGGCGAGCTGAAGCCCTTCGTGGGCGCGGCCTTTGACGGGGCAAATCAGTACAACTTCAAGATAACCTCCGCAACGGAATATCAGGACGACAGCTACCGCTACTTCAAGATAGGCGGCAGGTTCATGGATCAGCCCCTGGCGGAGGGCAGCCTTGTGGAGTACGAGGCGGAGTATGACAGGCTCTGGGTGATAGGCATAGCCGACGACGGCGAGGGCAACGTGCTCAAGATGCTGGGCTGCCTCAGGAGGCCGGGCGCGAAGTGGGACTATGAAAACGACTACCCCTACATCGACAAGGACGGCGTAGAATTCTACAAGGGCAAGAGCCTAGAGGAGATAGCCAAGCTGTTCAAGGTGGACCTTAACGCGCATTAGGCAAAGGTAAAACCAAATAAATCAAAAAAACAGGGAGGAAAAATATATGCAGTACAGACTGGAAGGCGGCAGCTTACCCGCCGTAATAATCAACCTCAACCCCGGCGAGACCATGATAAGCGAGGCGGGCGGCAGGACGTGGTCGAGGGGCGCTGTGGATTCCACGGTCACCACCCTCGGCGGTGCGGGCAAGGCGCTCGGGCGGATGCTCATGGGCGAAAGCCTCTTTATGAACCTCTACACCGCTCAGGAGCCGGCGGAGATAGCCTTCTCCTCCTGCTTCCCCGGCAGGATAGTCGTGCGCGAGCTTGGCCCCGGCCAGAGCATAATCTGCCAGAAGCACGCCTTCCTCTGCGCCACATACGGCGTTGAGCTTTCCATGTTCTTCCAGAAGAAGCTGGGTGCGGGCCTTGTGGGCGGCGAGGGCTTTATAATGCAGAAGGTAACGGGCCCCGGCCTCGTGTTCCTCGAGGTGGACGGCTACTGCCAGGATTACGATCTCGCCCCCGGCGAAAGGCTGGTATGCGACACCGGTGTGCTGGCGGTAATGGACGAGACCTGCTCCATGGACGTGCAGATGGTCAAGGGTGTGAAAAACATGATATTCGGCGGCGAGGGCCTGTTCGATACCGTAGTAACCGGCCCCGGCAAGGTACACCTTCAGACCATGACCATAGGCAAGCTGGCGCGGCAGATAATACCCTATATACCCAATAAAAAATAAATGAAAAGAATAGTTTCACTGCTGCTGGCGGCGCTGACGCTAAGCGCCGCGGGCTGCTCCAAGGCTCCGGAGGCGCTCGATATGCCGTCAAAAACCCAGAGCCCGGTTGAACAGGCCCTGCCGGAAAGCGGCAAAAGGCTGGACGAGATAGCCCTGCCGGAGGCTCAGACCCGGCAGGACCAGCCCGTTGTGACCGATCAGGCCGAGCCGGAACCGGATCAGACCGGGGCTGCCGCGGCAGAGCAGGCCGAGCCGCCGGCGGAAGACCCCATAACCATGGAGGGAAAAGATATGCAGATAACCTTTGACAGACTGCCCGACACGCTGGAGGAGTTCAGCGCGCTGTGCAATGACCTTACAAAGCCCGAGAATACCTGCGCCCTGTTTTTGCTGGCGCTGAACCTTTACACAAAGGACAAGGCGGCGGGAGAAAAGGCCATAGACATGCTGCGGGGCCCCCGGCCCATGACAGGCATAGACTCACAGTTCATACGGGACAGGCTGAGAGATAAAAAATACCTGCCTCTGGCCTACTTCGACGGGGCCACCCCGGAGAACGGCTACGGGCCAACCCAGCCGTATGTTTTAAACTTCTACCCCGACCAGCGGCCCCAGGACTGCGAGGAGGGGTACATGAGGCTGTTTTTAAAGACGGCGGGCGCAGACGCTGCCCGGCCCATCAAGCTCAGGCAGAAGGGGGACAACTGGTATCTCTGGGAGTATTCCAGCATACTCACAGGCATTCGCGTCCCCGCCGAAGAGGATCCCTGGGCATGAGGCGGGTAGTGCTGCTTGCGCTGTGCGCGCTGCTTCTTTGCGGCTGCGCGAGGAACAACGACCTTGCGGATGCGCTGGCAAGCAGCATAAGCGTATCCACCCCCCGCCCCACCATACGGCCCCTCGGTAAACCCACGGCGGAGCCAAAACCGGAAACAGAACCCGAATCCGAGCCGGAGCCGGAGGCTTATACCGAGGAGGGGGCGCTGTATCTCGTAAGCCTTTACGGTGAGGACGAGGACGCCTTTGAGCTCAAGCTGCGCCCCGTGTTCAGCCTTTCCGATGAGGACATCGAGGAGAGCATGGAGCTTTACGGCATCACCTATGATGACTTTTTCGCAAGCGAGGGCATTGTGGTATGCCCGAACGAGGAGGTTTTCCACACCGCCACGGTGCTCAAGGATTCCAACGCGGTGTTCGCGCTGTTAGACTGGGAAAGCGATGAGCCCTGGAATGAGCATATACTCCTGACGGCGGAGAAGTTCCTCGCCTATATGCGTATGATGGAGGAGGACGGCAATTCCCTGCTGGCAAGCGTGACCACCTTATCCGGAATGGTCACGGGGCTTGAGCAGCTATACGTGCCGTAACACAAAAAAACGCCCCTGTAAGGAGACAGACCCAAGCCGGGGACAAATGCAAAAATTCAGAAAGGAGCTATTATATGGGACTTTTTGACAAGAAATACTGCGATATATGCGGCGAAAAGATAGGGCTCTTGGGCAACCGCAAGCTGGAAGACGGTAACCTGTGCAAGGACTGCGCCAAGAAGCTGTCACCATGGTTTTCCGACAGGCGCAGCAGCACCGTGGCCGAGATAAAGGAGCAGCTTGAATATCGGGAGCGCAACAAGGAGGACGTCGCCCGCTTCCACACCACGAGGACGCTGGGCAGCAGCACGCGGATACTCCTCGACGAGGACGCGCAGAAATTCATGGTTACCTATGCCCGCAACATTCAGGACGCCAACCCCGACGTGCTGGATTACTCACAGGTAACGGGCTGCCGCATCAATGTGGACGAGAGCCGCATAGAGATAGAGCGGGAGGGCCCGGACGGTAAAAAGGTAAGCTACAACCCGCCCCGCTACGAGTACAGCTATGACTTCGACGTCATAATAAGCGTCAACCACCCCTACTTCAGCGAGATGAAGTTCCGCCTCAACGACAGCTCCATAGAGCTGCACAGCCAGGGCGGGCCGGGCTTCTCCTCCAAGGCGGTGGATCCCCGCACCAACATGGAGTACCTCTCATACGAAAAGCTCGGCCAGGAGATAGTGGAGGCGCTTACCAGCGTGCGCCAGACCGTGCGCGATAACATAGCCGCCGCAAAGGCCCCCAGGCAGGCGGTGATATGCCCCTGCTGCGGCGCGAGCACCTTCCCGGACGCCTCCGGCTGCTGCGAATACTGCGGAAGCCCGGTAAAGTAGGCTATGGCGCGCAATAAAAGGCCCATGCTGAAATGGATAATAATACTCGCCGCCATGGCCCTGCTGGCAGCCTTAGGCGCGCTGGCCTACCGCCATTTCGTGACCGACCGGATAATGGACAAGGGCAACATGGAAAACCCCTTCCGCGATGAGTTAGCGGAGGAAGAGGATTAGTCCGAATATCGAATTCACTTATTACGCCCGGGCAGAAGTGCCCAGGCGTTTTGTTGTCCAAACGGAAGATTTGTTCATATTTTTGTGGTATGGTTTAGTTGAAAAAAGGAATTTGAGGGAGGTATTTTTGTGAAAACGAGGAGCCTTGCCCTGTGCGCGGCGGCGGCTTTCGCTGCGGCGGCGTTGGTATATTCAAATATCCAGAGAAATCACACCTTCACCCTTTCAGGCGATCAGGGCGCGGCAAGGTCAGAACAAATACAGCCGCTCCTTGGGACCGTAAGGGTAAGCGGAAACGCCGACACAAGGGTGGTCTTTACCGACGTGGAAACCGATGAGCAATATATAATAGGATACATCACGCACGGCCTGACGGAAAAGATCAGGCTCAAAAGGGGCAAATGGTACAGGGTGGAGGGCAGTGGCGATCTTACGCTCAGGCCGGTAAGGGTTAAAGCGGAAGAGCCCCTTAAGGATGAGTTAGCGGAGGACGGTTAGACCGAAAACAACAGTATCGTACTGTGCCGCCAGGTCTCCCCTTTTCGCAGTATGGGCTTTTCAAAGCCCGCGCAGGCCATGGCGTTGGGGTAATACTGCGTTTCCAGGCAGAGCGCGCAGCGCGGCGAATAGGCCGCGCCCCCCTTTCCGCGCCGTTCGGTCAGGAAGTTTGCGGTATAGAGCTGCATTCCCGGAAGCGTTGTCCGCACGGTCATCACGATGCCGGACTTATCTCCCCGCAGCACAGCCGCCGTTTCTCCTGTCAGGCAGAAGTTGTGGTCGTAGCCGCCGCAGTTTTGAAGCTGTACGTCGTCGCGGCCTATATCCTGCCCCACGCGCTTCGGGGTGCGGAAATCAAAGGGCGTGCCGGCTACCGAAAGGCGTTTTCCGGTAGGCAGCGTCGCCGCGCTGTTTTCCAGGAATTCCTCCGCGTTGATTTGCAGGGTATGCCCCAGCACGGAGCCCTCCCCGTTAAGATTAAAATAACTGTGGTTCGTCAGGCTGCAAAGGGTATCCTTGTCCGTAAAAGCACTGTACTCCATTATCAGCATATTGTCCTGAATACGGTAATACACACTGACTGACAGCGTACCCGGATATCCCTCTTCCCCATCAGGCGATATGCGTGTGAGCCGAACGCCGTCCGGCATTTCCTCCGCCGACCATACGTATCTGTCAAAGCCGCGCACGCCGCCGTGGAGGTGGTTTTCGCCGTTGTTCTTTGCCAGCGTATATTTTTCCCCGTTCAGCGTAAAAGCCGCTCCGCCGATGCGGTTTCCTACGCGGCCGATGCAAGCGCCAAGGCAGCCGTCGCTTTCCTCGTATTCCCGCAGCGTATCGTAGCCCAGCACCACATCCGTCCATTTGCCGTCGTCATTCACCAGCAGGGAGCGTATGGCGGCTCCGTATTCTATGAGTTCTACGGATATCCTATCATTCCTTACAATATAGGCATAAACGTTCTGACCGTCTGCCGTGACGCCGAAGGGTCGCTTTTCAATAGAAACTGGCATAGTATCATCCACCTCACTTCGGAAATTTATTATTTTATGTGCTATCTTCATACGGTGATCTCGATTTGATTATCCTCTATCGCAACAACGCAGCTTTCATAATAACCGTCCCCCGTGGTCCGAGGCCCGCTGATCACCTCATAACCATCGGCTCTAAGCTCCGCCGTCAATTCATCTACCCTTTCCCTGCTCCCCGCGCTGAAAGCAATATGCGCGTATCCCGTGCGGGCAAGCTCCTTGGGCCGATCCGGCATTTCCGGCCTGTTCATTATCTCAAGCCGCGCACCGCCGTCAAACGAGAGAAAGTACGAGCGGAAACCCGTTTTCGGGTTACGGTAGCCTTCATTTGAGCTTGCGCCAAAATACCGCGTAAAAAATTTTCTGGCTTCCTCCAGATCGTTTACATAAAGCGCCATATGCTCGATCTTCATAGCTCCTCCGTCAGACCTCGGTCTGCATTCTCCCAAAGGTCAGGCTTTCTTTATAAATATACCCAATCGCCCGCTCATAAGCAAGTAAAATCAAAGCCGGAATAAAATCTTATTGTTATCGGCGGCGTACTCTGATAAAATTTATAATATAAGTATATAAACAGGGGGGAATTTGCCATGAAAACCATATTGGTTCTGGGCGGCGCCGGCTATATCGGCAGCCATACCGTATATGAGCTTATTGACAACGGCTATGACGTGGCCGTTGTGGATGATCTTGAAACCGGCTTTATAGATGCAGTGCACCCCAAGGCGAGGTTTTACGAGGGAGACCTGAGGGACAAGGCCTTTATAGATTCGGTGTTCGACAAAGAAAGGGTGGACGCCGTAATACACTTCGCCGCCAATTCTCAGGTGGGCGAAAGCATGGTAAAGCCTCTTAAATACTATGATAACAATATAGGGGGCACGCGCACCATGCTCCAGTCCATGATAGAGCATGGGGTGAAGCACATCGTGTTCTCGTCTACGGCAGCTACCTACGGCGAACCGGAACGGATACCCATAATGGAAAATGACCATACGCAGCCAACTAACTGCTACGGCGAAACAAAGCTCGCCATGGAGCATATGTTCCACTGGGCTTCGCTGGCCCATGACCTGCATTTTGTCGCGCTGCGTTACTTCAACGCCTGCGGGGCGCACCCTGAGGGCAATATAGGCGAGGCGCACGACCCGGAGACCCACCTTATACCGCTGGTGCTTCAGGTCCCCAACGGGCAGAGGAGCCACGTGGATATTTTCGGCGACGACTATGACACCCGGGACGGCACCTGTGTGCGGGATTACATCCATGTATGCGACCTTGCCTCGGCTCATGTGCTGGCGGCGGAATACCTGATGTCCGGCGGGAAGAACGATGTATTCAACCTTGGCAACGGCGTGGGCTTTACGGTAAAGGAGATCGTGGAAGCTTCGGAAAAGGTCGTCGGCAGGCCGATACCGGCAAAGATAGCCCCAAGGAGAGCCGGAGATCCGGCGCAGCTTGTTGCGTCCAGCGAAAAAGCAAAGAAGGTGCTGGGCTGGAAGCCGAAGCTTCACGATATAGATACCATAATCTCAACCGCCTGGAGGTGGCACAGCGCCCATCCGCACGGCTATAAGGCGTAGAGGTGGCTTTATGGCGAAGGATAGGGTATATGAATTTTCAGCACCCGGCAGGGTAGAGATAGGCGGCAACCATACCGACCATCAGCACGGGCGGGTGCTTGCGGCGGCTATCGACCTTACAACAAACGCATCGGTGTGTAAAAACGATGATGAAGTAATAAGGGTGTTTTCCCAGGGCTATGACCCGGTAGATGTATACATACACGACCTTGAGTTGCACGAGGCGGAAAAGAACACCACCGTCGCCCTCGTGCGGGGCGTTGCCGCGGCCTTTGTGCAGCGCGGCTGCCACATAGGCGGCTTTGATGCCAGAATAAGCTCAACCGTGCTGCCCGGCTCCGGCCTTTCCAGCTCCGCCGCCTTTGAGGTGCTGATGGGGCGCATAATAAACGGGCTTTATTTTGAGAATAAGCTCTCCCCCGTTGAAATAGCCCAGATAGGCCAGTACGCGGAAAATGTATACTTCGGCAAGCCCTGCGGCCTTATGGATCAGACCGCCTCCAGCGTGGGCGGCATGGTGTATATCGACTTTGAAAACACTCAGGAGCCGGTCGTCGAGCGCATAGAGTACGATTTCGGCAGCTGCGGCTATACCCTGTGCATAGTGGACAGCGGCGCGGATCACGCCGACCTTACCGGGGCCTATGCGGCGATACCGGAGGAGCTGCATAGGGTATGCGGCGTTTTCGGCAAGGAATATCTTCGTGATGTGGACGAGGCGGAGTTTTACGGCAGGCTGCCCGAGGTAAGGGCAGCGGCGGGCGACAGGGCCGTCCTTCGGGCGATGCACATATTCGACGACAACAGGCGAGTAACAGAGCAGGCGGAGGCCCTCAAGCACGGCCGCTTTGACAGCTTCCTGCGCCTTGTCAGCGAGTCCGGCGATTCGTCATGGGAATACCTTCAGAACGTAATTCCCCCCGGAAGCGGCGAGCATCAGGAAATGGCGTTTACCATAGCCATCTGCAAAAAGCTGCTGAACGGCCGCGGCGCCGTGCGGGTACACGGCGGAGGCTTCGCAGGCACCGTGCTCGCCTTCGTGCCGAACGATAAGTTCGACGCCTTCAAGGCGCAGCTTGAGGGCATACTCGGCAGCGGCTGCTGCCATAGGCTGAGGATAATGGGGTAACGAGATCAATGATGTGAAAATAAACTATCGGCCGGCGTATTTTACGCCGACCGGTTTATTTGGTTGGTATCGTTTCTTGCTATTGGTTCAAATCGTTATTCTATTATCGGGAGGATAACACGGCTGCAATGATCGCCACCGCTATATACCGTCTGCTCTGCCACTACCTTATCAACGTCGTCTACAATGGGGAGGCCGGTATTTGTGTTGCAGAAGATCGAGTTGTCAGCGCCGGAGGCGACCTCCACCCTTATCCGATGGCCCACTTCGAATCTGTTTGATATCCAGGTCATCGGTATCTCATACCTTACTATCTCGCCGGGCAAAAGCAGCTTGGGCTCGATAAAGGACTTGCGGAACTTGGCTCTTACTATACCGTCGCACATACGGATAGAGTTGCCGGCCTGGTCAAGATCGGTTATCCTGACCACCCAGTCGGTATCCTTGGCGCTGGATGCAGCATAAAGTATCGCAACAGGCTCACCGGCGATGGTGATGGCCTCCTTCAAGGGTTCCGTGGTATACACCAGCACGTCATCTCTCAGCTCGACATCTTTATAATTCTCAGGCACCAGGCACTCGTTTTCGCTCACATCGATGAGGAACGGAGTAGGGTCGTCGGGATCGTACACATAATGATCCTCGCCTGCGGCCACCGGGCGATCAAAGGTCAATGCTCCGCCGCCATCGGCGGAGGCTCCGTCCCTCGATGAGAGATACAGGTTCTTTTCCACGGCACACTTAGGCGGCCACTCGGTATCCTTGTGCCAGCGATTTTCGCCGATCACAAAATAATCCACAGGTTCCTCGCGGTTTATTCCGTTGTCCACGCCCTTGAGGAAGTGATCGTACCAGCGCATATACATGCAGAACATGTCATAGCGCACGGCATCCGGGCCATAATTGATATTGTGAATGTCCCGGGATACGTTCATCTTGTGCATCCATGGGCCGCATACGAGCTTTTGATTCTTGCGCCCGTTTCGCTTATTCATATCCCATATCTGCATGCTGCCCGGGCCGACGTCGTCATACCAGCCGGTAACATACAGCGCAGGAAGGTCAATTTTGTGCTGATTTACCAGGAAATTTCCCCTGTGCCAGTAACCGTCATAATATTCGTGCTCCATCCACTCGTTCCAAAAAGGATTTTCATTTCCAGTGGCCACAAGGGGTATATCCCTTATCGGGCGGTGCTTAAGCACCTGATTCCAGTCATCCCTTACCCTGTCTTCTGGAGCAAAATTCTTGTTTCGCATAGAGGTAATCCACGCCATGGTTCCCGGGGACAGAACACCCGCCCTGTGCGGAAAATCGAACAGCGGAACACCGCCGGTGACCATGCTTATACTGGCTTTGAAGTGGGGGTTTCCGCTGGCCGCCGCCTGCCACTGGACGATTGACAAGTAAGACGGGCCAATCATGCCCACGCCACCATCGCTCCATTCCTGTGCTGCTATCCAGTTCAGTGTGTCGTCCCCGTCGTCCTTTTCGTTTATTATAGGCTGCCACAGACCCTCGGACAGCTCGCGCCCTCTGGTATCCTGGGCGACCACGGCATAGCCGTAATGCACATAGGCAAAGTACATGTCGGTATTGAGCTTATTATAGCAGGTGCGAATAAGCACCGTGGGGAACTTCTGCCCCGCCTTGCGCTGTGTCGGCAAATAGATGTCCGTTGCAAGGCGCACGCCATCCCGCATGGGTACCATTTCAGTGCCCATGAACTCCATGCCATACTCGGGCTTTGACAGCAGCGGATCCTCCATAGCGGCTTGAGGGGTAGCGGCTTCCCAGCCATCCTCCACCAACAGGCCTATGTAGTGGCGCTCATTATCTATTGCGGCGACAATTTTACCCTCGGAAATGAGAAAGTCCAAAGGATACCAGCCGCTATGCTGCACATAGCGCTCTACCCGCAGTTGTTTTCCGTTTATCTCGGCAATATAGTCGTCCGTCTTTTCATGCCCATCGGGTATGGCTTCGCGTTGTACGGCAGCGGCAGCCTCCGCAATACGCCTATCCAGCTCTGCGTTGAATGGCTCCATGGGCAGAGAAAACTCTCTTTCCGGTCCAAATTCCATGGTCTTTATGTCGCGAGGCACGCAATACACCTTCTCACCGGATATGCGGAATTTTGCCAGCACCACACCGGAGCGGTAATACGTGAAATTTCTAAATCCCATGATGCTTCCTCCTATTTATCTGCATAGAAGCAGGACACAAAGTGGCCCGGCGTTATCTCCCTAAGCTCCGGTACGCCCTGATGGCACTGTTCGGTGGCGTACTTGCAGCGCCCCGCGAAACGGCACTCCTCCTTCGGGTTGATTGGAGACTTTATTTCGCCCTGCAAAATTTCCCGCTTTCTGTTTCTGCTGCTGAGCTTGGGGATAGGTATGGCCTCCAGCAGCGCCCTGGTGTAGGGATGCATCGGGTTTTTGAACAGCTCGCTCTTTGGGGCTTTCTCCACTATCTTGCCGAGGTACATGACCATGATATCATCCGATATATGCTTAACCACGCTAAGGTTATGCGTTATGAACATGTAGGTAAACCCGCGCTCCTTCTGCAGGTCCTGCATAAGGTTCAATATCTGTGCCTGAATGGATACATCAAGAGCAGATACGGGCTCATCGCACACGATAAACTTTGGTGACACAGAAAGGGCCCGCGCAATGCCTATGCGCTGGCGGCGGCCGCCATCCAACTCGTGAGGATAGGAGTTTATCATCCTCTCCGCAAGGCCTACGGTATCCATCAGCTCCCTGACCTTTTTATCCATCTCAGCGCCCTTGCATATTTTGTTTACGATAAGCGGCTCGGCGATGAGCTCGCCTACGCTCATGCGGGGATTGATGGATTCATAGGGATCCTGGAAAATGATCTGCATGCTTTTACGCATGGCTCTCATCTCCGCCTTGGAATACTTGAGGACATCCTCTCCCTCGAACAGCACTTCTCCTTCGGTGCTGTCGATAAGCCTGAGTATGACCCTGCCGAGGGTAGATTTGCCACAGCCGGACTCTCCCACAACACCCAGCGTCTTCCCCTTCTCGATATTAAAAGACAGATCATCCACGGCATGCAGCAGGCCATGGGGGGTATTAAAATACTTTTTTAAACCTCTAACTTCCAGAATGTTGTCTGCCATGACGCTATTCCTCCTTTTCGGCAACCTTGGCCATGTGACATTGTACAAAGTGGCCAGAGGATACTTCTACATTTGCGGGCTGCTCTTTTTTACATCTTTCTGTGGCATAGGGACAGCGGGGATGGAACTTACAGCCTTTGGGAAGGTTTACGGGGTCGGGCATCAAGCCGTTAATCGGTGTAAGCCTTTCCTGCTCATCCTCCAAATTGGGAACCGAGTCGAACAGGCCTATAGTATAGGGATGCTGCCTTGCTCCGTAGATATCCTCGACCGTACCGGATTCCACTATCTCCCCCGCATACATTATGGCTACTTTGCTGCACATTTCCACGACTATACCCAGGTCGTGGGTAATTAGTATCATCGAGGTGTTGCGTTCGCGCTTCAGCTCCTCGATCATGTGCAGTATCTGCGCCTGAATGGTCACGTCCAATGCAGTGGTGGGCTCGTCCGCAATGAGGAGCGAGGGGTTGCAGGCCAGTGCTATCGCTATAACTATGCGCTGCTTCATTCCGCCGGAAAACTGATGGGGATATTCGTCCTTGCGGTCTGGCGGGAGGCCCACGCTTTTCATTATCTCATCAACGGTCTTTTCCGTTTCTTCCTTGCTCTGGTCGCGATGAAGGCTTATGACCTCCGCGATCTGCTCACCAACCCGTTGAAGAGGGTTAAGGGCGGTCATGGGATCCTGAAATATCATCGCTATCTGGCTGCCGCGGATCTCGAACATATCCTTTTCCGGCAAACGCAGCAGGTTCTGACCGTTGAAAATTATTTCGCCGTTAAGCACTTCGCCGGTACGCTTGGGCAGCAGCCTCATTATGCTGAGGGCGGTGGTGGTTTTGCCCGCGCCCGTTTCGCCGACGAGGCCCAGTGTCTCACCCTTCTCCAGGGAAAGGCTCACATGGTTTACGGCCTTTACCACCTCGTCATACGCGTGGTAGCAGACCGACAGATCCTTTATTTCGAGGAATTCATTTTTGGTTTCCATTTTATGTCCTCCTTACTTCAGCCTGGGATCAAGCGCATCTCTCAAGCCGTCGCCCAGCAAATTCAGCGACAGGACTGTTACCATGATGCAAAGGCCGGGATATATGACCTGAGAAGGCATAGTCCTTATGACCTCTCTGCCTTCTGATAACATCTGCCCCCACTCGGGAAGGGGAGGCTCTATGCCCAGACCCAAGAAGCTGAAGCCTGCGGCTGCGATTATTATCTCTCCCACGCCAAGGGTAGCCTGAACGATCAACGGGCCTATGGCATTCGGGATGATATTTTTGCAGATAATGCGCAGGTCGCCAGTGCCTATTGCCCTGGCAGCCTCTATATACTCCTTGCTTCGTATGGAAAGCACGGACGAGCGTATTATACGGGCATAAATAGGCACGTATGATACGGCCACGGCTATCATCAGGTTTACGATGCTGGAGCCGAGGGCCGCGATAACCGCTATTGCAAGCAAAACGGAGGGCAGACCGAGGAAAACATCCATAATACGCATTATGATGTTGTCCAGCTTGCCGCCGTAAAATCCTGCCGCCGCACCTATGAGGCCTCCAACCGCCAGCGCCGAAAGCGCCGTCACAATGCCTATGGTAATAGAGATGCGTCCGCCAAATATGAGCCTTGCCAATGTGTCGCGGCCATAATTATCCGTGCCGAGCAAATGCTCTGCGCTTGGGGCCTGCAGCTTTTCGGAAATATGCTGCTGGATGACCCTTGCATCATAATCCATGTACAGTGGGGCTGAAAAGCATATGAGCACGATCAGGCAAAAAACAGCTAACCCTGCCATAGCCTGCTTGTTTTTCTTTAGCCGCAGCCAAACCTCCTGCGCTTGACTTCTTTTTTTAGTGCCGCTTGCAGCGGCGGCCTTTTTCGTCATATCCAAACTCCTCCCCCTTAATCGCGAATACGAGGATCAACATAGGTATATAGGATATCTACAATTAAGTTGACTAGGCTGAACGCCAGCGCAATGACGATGACGGACGCCAGTACAACAGGATTGTCTTTTTGTCGTATAGCGGTAATTATTTGTGTACCCATGCCTGGCAGGCCGAAAACGGTCTCGGTAACCACCGCCCCGCCCAAGCTGGAGCCAAATGCGGTACCCACCACTGTAATAACGGGAATGATGGCGTTTTTCAGCGCATGCCTGAAGACGACCCTCTTTTCCGTGGCGCCCTTTGCGCGGGCGGTACGGATAAAGTCCTGACGTACCACCTCCAGCATGCTGGAGCGAGTCATGCGCATGATCGTGGCGCAGTTTATAAAGCCGAGGGTAATGGAAGGCAATATGAGCCATTTCACTCCCTCATACCCGCTGGAGGGCAGCCATCCTAAATTCAAGGAGAACAGCAGCATTAACAGCATGCCGAGCCAAAACGCGGGAATTGATGCCATCAACAGCGCAAAGATTACCGAAAAAGCGTCGATAACGGAATACTGCTTTACTGCCGACAGGATGCCGACAGGTACGCCTATCAACACCGCTATCAGCATTGTAAAGGTCGTAAGCTGCAGTGTCAGCGGGAATCTCAGCTTGATTATATCCCAAACCGGCATGCGAAGCTGATAGGAATTTCCGAAGTCGCCGTGTATGGCATTTTTTATATAGTTGAAAAGCTGCTGATAATAGGGAAGATCCAATCCCAGCTCATGCCTCAAGGCTGCCACCTGCTCCTCCGGTGCGCGATCGCCCAGTATAAGTTTTGCGGGATCCCCGGGAGAGAAATACATGATCGTAAATACCAAAAAAACGATACCGATTAGTACCGGAATAAGGTATATGATTCGTTTTGAAATATATTTCAGCAAGTTTAGCCCTCCTTTTTTTACGGTGCCTTCAATTTAATTTCGCTGTTGTCGCTGAAACGGTTTTTTACACTATCAGGCATGAAGGAGCACTGTTAAACGGCGCTCCTTCATGAAGCTCTGAATACTTATTGGTTCAAGGTCCAGTTTGCTACGGGGAAGTAGCAATTATCAACGATCTCGATGCCGTCGATGTTCTTGTTGGCTCCTACGATCTCATTGGGGAAGAGGAGGCATATTATAGGCATATCCTCATGGCCCAGCTCTACAATCTGCTTATACAGCTCTACGCGCTCGGCAGTATCCAGAGTCTGGCTTGCCCTCTCGATCATTTCGTCCATTGCGGAGCTGCTGTAAACATGGTCATAGTTGAAGCCGCCGTTGGTATGGTAAAGATAGGTTACCATATTGTTGGTATCCGCCCAGTTAAGGGTACCCAGTGCAAACTCAAAGTTAACTTTGTTGAGATTGTCGCTCCAAGCAGCCTTTTCAAGCTGTTCAACGGACACGTCGATGCCTATCTGCGCCAACTGGTTCTGCATGATCTGCGCTATCTTCATGGAAACCGCATTATTACTGTTTACCATCAGGTTGCAGGAGAAACCATCGGGATATCCCGCTTCCACCATCTTGGCCTTTGCAGCATCGAGGTCATACTCGTTAAAGGGTATGCTGTCGTTGTAGCCGAGGTGCAGGCTGTTCAAGGGCGCGTTTGCAATGGTGCCGATGCCGTTCAGGGCGCCGTCCAGCAGGTCCTGTTTGTTGATCGCATAGTTTATGGCCTGACGGACTTCCTTGATGTTCCAGGGCGCATTGTTCTTGTTGAAGCACACATAATGGATAGTATAGCTGGGAGCCTGGTAAAGCGCAAGGTTTTCATCGTTCTCTATAGTTCCGATGTCGTTCACAGTCAGCGCAGGGATAAAATCGACCTCACCGTTCTGCAGGGAGATGACGGCAGTGTTGGTATCCGGCTGAATTTTGAAGTTTATCTCCTTGATGTCGGGCTCTGCGCCATAATACTGATCATTGTAGACAAACTTAAAGGCCTGTCCGGGGATATATCCGCCCTCCAGCTTGTAGGGGCCGGTACCGACGGGCTTATACATAAAGTCGCTGCCTGCGGTAATGGCTTCCTCGCAGCAGATACCGAAATAGACACCGCCGATCAGTGTCAGGAAGTCCGCAAACGGATAGTTGAGATGTGCAACAAAGGTGTGCTCATCGGTAGCCTCAACGGACTTGATGGGTGCAGCATAGTAGGAGGTATAAGGCTCGGTCATTACCCTGTTGAATGTATAAACAACGTCGTCTGCGGTCAGCAGCTTGCCGTTGTGGAAATATACATCGTCGCGGAGCTTAAACGTGTAGGTCAGCCCGTCCTCGCTAATTTCCCAGCTCTCAGCTATATCAGGCTTTATCTCGCTGGAGGTGCCGCCTTTGCTTTCTACCAGCATACTGAACAATTGGGTCTCTACCATCAGGGAGTGGCCATCCGTTGTCGTCGCGGGGTCAAGGCTGGCAGGGGAAGAGAGCAGGGAGAAGGTGACGGACTTTTCTCCGCTGTTTACGGTTGTGCCTTTGCCCGAGCTGCAGCCTGCTACAAGGCTTGCCACTGCAAGCAGCGACAACACGAGTGCAATCAATTTTTTCATCTTTTTTCTCCTTTTCTTTTTTCTTTAATCGATGCTTTTATGATGTAAAGCCGATTTTTAATCTATTATCAAACCAGCACGTCCCGATATACTCTGAGGAAGTTCTCCGCGTATATCTTCCTCAGCATTTCCTCCGTATATCCATGCTTCAGAAGCTCCTCGGTAAACTCCGGTATATCCCCGTGGCTGGCAACGATATCCACGACCTTCTGCTTTATCCCATTCACCGTTATGTACGCATCCGGAAGTATCATCTGAGCTATGTCGAAGCCTAAGCCCACATGCTCTATACCGGCAACATTCACCAGATGGTTTAAATGCTCTATCAACATTTCCATGCTTGCGTTGCCTTCTCTGTCGCTTACCAGCACGCTGCATCCATTGAGCCCTATGACTCCGCCGCTGTCCGCAATGCGCCGCAGCAGTGTATCGTCGATGTTCCTCAACGTTGGATTCAGTGCGCGGCAGTTGCTGTGGCTGGCTATGACGGGTCCCTTGACGATATCCAGCACATCCTTCGTTCCGGCATCGTTCAAATGCGATACGTCTATCAGCATGTGGAGCTCCTGTGCTTTTTCCACAAGCTCTACGCCAAAGTCAGTCAACCCGGCCCCGATATTGTGCGGGCTGCTTGTGTACATGGCACCGTCACAGGCCAAGTTCCTCCGGGCATGTGCAAGCCCTATTCCCCTTACACCCGATTCATAAAAGAAATCCAGAAGCTCGACATTTCTCCCCAGCGGTTCTATCCCCTCAAAGGACATGATAATAGCCGGCTTCCCTTCTTTTCTCGCCTTTTCTATTTCCATGGCGGAGGTACACACGGAAAACAGGTCAGGCGACTCCTTCATCTCTGCCTGCAATGCCGCGATCTGGTTACATGCCTGCCTCAGCGCGCTGCCGCTGACGCTGTTTTCATCTACATATATAGCGCTTACCAAAACCTGGACCCCGCCCCGCCTCAATTCCGGCATAAGCTCTGTCTCTATTATTTTTCGCTTTCCCTTTTGCCGTTCTTGCTGTAGAAACATACCCAAGTCATAATGTGCATCCACCACAGGTATCTGGGGTATATTGCGCCCGACCTTGCTGCTTTCCATTTTTTCTTCTCCTATCTCCGTGTTATGCTTGCTTTGTTCACTGATATACGATGTCTGCGTTGCCGTTAATTAACTATATGTTAATTAACCGTATTTTAATCGTGATTTTTATATTTGTCAATATTAAATTATTTCACTATTTTGTCTCATCCGATGCGCAATACTCGCCTTTTTCTTTGCTGCAATCATTGTTCCTCCGCAGCAACCAGGCCCGCGCTTATCATCGTCCTTGAAAAAGAATAATTTGTAATTTATAATTATATTGATGATACTAACCTGCGGCATATAAAGGAGCTTTTCGGACATGGTAAACAGCAGTTATCTTAAATCTATCAGGAAGGCAAAAAACATAAATTTATCCACCCTAAGCGCTGATATAGGCTGTACAGCCAGCTATCTCAGCCAAATAGAGCGCGGGCTAAAGCAGCCCTCTCTTTCCGTGCTCCGCAAGCTCTCAGAGGCTCTTAATATTCCCATGGTATCCCTGCTTGCCCCCGAAAACCCAGAACAGTCTCCCCCTCAAGACAAATCATTTTATGTATCCTTTGCCGATCAGCGCAACAAAGTAATCCTTCCCGAGCTCAAGACAAAGAGCGAGGTCTTTACCCCTATCAACGATGATTGCGCCATGCGCGGAACTATCTATACCACACCCTCCGGATGCTTTTCCTCAGAGGGCATGATACTGCACACATACGATGAATGTATGTTTGTTCTTGAAGGATCTGCAGATGTATATTTTGAAAATGAGATCATCTATTTAAAAAAAGGCGACAGCATATATATATATGCCGGCACAAAGCACAACCTTAAGAATTGCGGAGAGGATGATTTCGTGCTTATATCCTTCAGCAGCCGCAACGCCAAATAGCGCCGCCACCTTCGGCCTTCGATAGCATAGCGCGACTTTTCCCCATTGCACAGGCTCGTTGTTTTTTAAATTAATAAAACCCCGCCATGGCGGGGTTTTATGTTCCTTTCCTCCGTTTACTTCTTCGCTATGTACTTTCTTATATCCAGCGCAACGGCGACGACGATAACGATGCCCTGTACGATGTAGTTGTAGTAGGGGTTGACGCCCAGGAACTGGAGCACGATCTTCAGGAATTCGAAAACCAGAACGCCCACGAGTATGCCGCCGACCGTACCTATGCCGCCCGTCGTGGAAACGCCGCCGATGGTAGCGCCGGCGATGGCCTCAAGCTCATAGCCGTTGCCCATGGAGGCCGATGCGCCGCCGGATTTTGCGGCCAGAAGATAACCGGCCATTGCATACATTATACCGGCAGTCATATAGATGATGATCTTGGTCTTTTTTGTATTGACGCCGGAAACCTCCGCCGCAATCTCGTTGCCGCCTATGGCATACATATACTTGCCGAGGCAGGTTTTATTATAAATGAACCAGAAGAGCAGGCCGAACACCAGCGCCACCAGCAGCAGGTACGGCAGGTAAAAGCCCTTTCCGCTGCTTCCTATGCGGCCGTTGATGAGCTGGGTGTATATATCCTGAAAGCCGCCGATAGGCTTTGCATCGGTAAATACCAGAGAGAGGCCGTAAACGACGGTCTGGGTGCCGAGGGTCGCAATAAAGGGCGGTACGTTCAGATAGGAAATAATAAGTCCGTTAAGAAGGCCGAAGAGCGCGCCTATGATAAGCACGATAAACAGCACGACGAACATATTCATCTCCGGCATATCGGGGAACTGCCTGCCGGAGTAATTTGCGCGCTGCAGCAGTACGCCCGCCAGACACGCGGCAAAGCCCACCTGCCGGCCCGCTGAAAGGTCGGTGCCCTTGGTGATGAGGCAGCCGGAAACGCCGAGCGCGATCAAAAAGCGGACGGCTGTGTTGCTGGTCAGGTTACCGAAATTGCTCCAGGAAAAGAAGTTGTCCTTGGTGAAGCCTACGATAATGCCGACTACCACCAGCAGTACCACGATGGGGTTGGATTTTACGAGCTTCCAGAATTTCTGGAAATTGAAGCTTTTGAGCTGCATGGCTTTTCTCCTCCTCTGTTTATGCGAACTGCGTGGCAAGGTTCATGATGCTTTCCTGCGTGGCGTCTTTCCCGTCGATAGTGCCGGTCAGCCGCCCATCGCACATTACCATGATGCGGTCGGACATGCCGATAAGCTCGCTCATTTCGCTGGAGATCATTATGATGGATTTGCCCTGCTTCGCAAGCTCCGCAATTATGCAGTAGATTTCGTATTTTGCGCCGACATCGATGCCGCGCGTAGGTTCGTCCAGTATCAGCACATCCGGGGCATTGGCCAGCCAGCGCCCTATCAGCACCTTTTGCTGATTCCCGCCGGAGAGGGATTGAATAAGGGTCTTGCTGGATGGAGTCTTTATGTTCATTTTCTTAACGTTATCCTCAACCAGCTGCTCGATCTTGCGGCTGTCCAGCATAATGTTGAAGTCAAGATACTGCCGGAGGGAAGAGATGGAAATATTATCCGCTACGGACAGGACGCCCATTATTCCGGAAAGGCGGCGATCCTCGGTCAGCATCGCTATGCCCTGATCTATGGCGTCCTTGGGGCGGTTGATCTTCAGCTCCTTGCCGCGGAAGAATATCTTGCCGCTCTTATGCGAGCGCGTACCGAAAAGCCCCTCCATAAGCTCCGTGCGCTGCGCGCCCACAAGGCCGCCCAGGCCGAGTATCTCGCCCTGGCGCAGATCGAAGGAAACGCCCCGGAAGCTCTTCGGGTTGATCGAGGTGAAATCGCGGACGGAGAATACGACGTCCCCGGGAACATTTTCGCGCTTAGGATAAAGATTGGCGAGTTCGCGGCCGACCATGCGGGAAATGATCATATCGGTCGTCAGGTCTTTGGCATCCCATGTGCCGATATAGTGACCGTCGCGCATGATGGTGACTTCATCGCTGATGTGAAGGATCTCATCCATCCTATGCGAAATATATACAATCGCAACGCCCTCTGCCTTGAGCTCCTCTATGATGCGGAACAGCGCCTCGACCTCATTCTGGGTAAGTGAGGAGGTCGGCTCATCCAGTATCAGGATCTTACAGTTGGCTGAAACCGCCTTTGCTATCTCTACCAATTGCATCTGCGATACGCTGAGCTTTCCAAGCATCTGGCGCGGATCAAAGTCCATATGGACCTTCTTCAGCAGCGCTGCGGTATCTTCATACATTTTTTTATGGTCAACGGTCGGAATAAAGCCGAGCAGCTTCTTTATGGGGTAGCGGCCCAGGAAAATATTCTCTCCGATCGTCCTTGCGGGTATTGGCTGCAGCTCTTGATGTACCATCGCAATGCCCATCCTGAGCGCTTCCATAGGGTCGTGGATGGTGACCGGATCACCATTGAACAGGATCTCACCGGCATCCATCTTATAGATGCCGAACATACATTTCATAAGTGTGGATTTACCGGCGCCGTTCTCGCCCATCAGGGCGTGGACCGAGCCGGGACGGAGGCAGAGCTGTGCGTTGTCCAGCGCCTTTACGCCGGGGAAGGACTTGCACACACCGCGCATCTCCAGCAGAAACTCAGACATTTCAAATGCCTCCAATCATAAGAAAATTGTGAACGGGGGTGCTGCATACACAACACCCCCAAAGGTCAATGGGAATTATTTGAAGTAGGAAGCGTCTACCTTTACGTAGTCTACCCAGTAGTAGTTCTCGATGGCCTCGCCGTTGAGAGCCTGAACAGCTACGTCCACCGCCTTGTGGGACTGGCCTACATGGTCGTTCAGAACGGTGCCGGTCATGGTGCCGTTCTTTACCATCTCCTGGCACTGCTCAAGAGCGTCAACGCCCAGCAGATAGATGTCCTTGCCAACGGTGCGGTTAGCGGCAGTGATGGCAGCGGCAGCGCCCAGCGCCATAGCGTCGTTATTGCAGAAGATCACGTCGATCTTGTCGCCGTTCTTTGCCAGGGCGTTAGCAGCGATCTGCTGGCCCTTATCCGTCGCCCAGTTGCCGACCTGGTCGTCAAGGCACTCGACCTTGATACCGGCATCGGTAAGAGCCTTGATAGAGAACTCGGTGCGGTACTGTGCGTCGATGTTCTCGGGGTCGCCCTCGATCATTACATAGGATACGGTGCCGTCGCCGTTCACATCGCCCTTGTCAGGCAGGGCGGCAACGATCTCGCCCTGATAGGTGCCGGACTGACGGGCGTCAGCGCCGACATAGCATACATAGGGGTTGTTCAGGATGCCCTCATACTGCTCGTCAAGGGTCTTGCCGTCTGCGTCATAGGCCAAAGGCTCGCGGTTGATGAGCACGAGGGGGATACCGGCTTCCACCACCTTGTTGATGATGGTGTCGGCAGAGGAGGTCTGAACGAGGTTGCAGATGATGAGGTCAACGCCCTGAGTGATGAAGCTGTTGATCTGCTCGGTCTGGGTAGCCATGTCGTTCTTACCGTCTACGATGGTGATGTCGTACTTTACGTTGTCGGTCTGCAAACTCTCCATATAGCTCTGGAGCTCGTTGCGGTAGAGGGTCATGAAGTTGTCGTCGAACTGATAGATGGCAACGCCGATCTTGTAGGTCTTGGCCTCTGCGGTCTCCGCAGTCTGCTCGGGAGCAGTGGTTTCCTCGGTGGTGGTCGTGGTTTCCTCGGTGGCAGGCGCGGGTGCGCTGCAAGCGCAGACGGCAAGCGCCATAGCGAGTACCATGAGCAATGCAATGATTTTCTTCATTTTATTATCCTCCGTTGAATTTTTTGGCGATTGGTATTTGATTTGCGCCGAGTAGATTTATGTTCAGGCACCATCGCCTTGGTTTATTTTTTATTTTACCATAACAGCCCCAAAAAACAATATATTTTTTGATAATGATTGATGATTATGATATTTTTCAGGGGTAAAGTATATCTTGAACATTTACTTTTCTGGCGTCCTTTTGCGCTGACTTCATAATGGCATTGGCTCGCCGCCATTTCAGTTTTGAAATGCCTATCTGCTTGGTTTGACGCGGCCCTTTTGCCCGCTGAAGTTTTTAATCTTCCTCATCCCCTCATAGGGAACGGCTGAACCTCCATAGCAAAATTATCTGCTTATTTATATTTCAATCCACGCCCCCCCGTGCCGTGTTATGACAGGCGATAGTTACAAGCCTCTTTACAAGCGCAATGAGGATTGATAAGGAATTGAAATTTATTTCGATTTCGATTTTCATGGGGAAATGGATTTTTACGTCGTTTCCCCGTATAAGCCGTCTGATGAGTCGCGGAAGATTGCGACGAAACGGGGGAATTTCCCCGTCACGGTGCCGCAAAAACCTTTGCGTTGCGGTGGTTATTGTGGTATACTTGTATTAGGGAAAAACCGTTTCCGTAAGGAAATGATTTTGGTTTTGTTTTTATAAAGCGGCGTATGTTTTACCAGCGGGGAGTGGTGTCCTACGTTGGGTTGCGGTATGGATCGCAATGGTTAGTGGTACATGCGCCGCGTTATAAGGGCAAAGCCAAATTGGAAAGGAAATAAAGTTATGCCACAAATACCATATAGCATGAGGTTGGATGAGGATATTCGGACTGCTTTTGTATCTAAATGCAAAGACAATGGAATTTCTGCAACAAAAGCTATTGAGTATATTATGAAAGCATATACAGAAGGGGTTATTGACATTACATTTAATGTAATCATGTATGCGCAAACAGATAAAGAAATGTAATAAAAATCATAATCGAAAAGGAATTTACAATAACAATCAAGGGAGATTTTAATGAAAGAGATAATTGACATAACTCCAATTAGTGAGGATGAAATTATGTGGGCTGGTTTGGCTAAGGCATTACAAATGGCCGAGGAAAGCAAATCGCTTTACACTATCAATAAAAAGCGGTATGCAGAAATGCAGAAGGCTTATAAATTGCTAAGGGAATTGGTTTTAGAGTGCGATCCCGACGCGCAGTTTGAGTGCAAATGCCGTGATCGTTTCAGGATATATGTGATATTGGGGTCCGATGCGCGGAGTTGGATGTTATGACACAAGATATGTCGGCTTGGAAGGAAATAGTTAATCTGGCCGACAATTTTTCTGTAACGCCCATCCAAGGGAATCGGATTTGGATTACGTTTACCTTTTTGGATGTAATGACAAAACGCGCATAAGCCATCATACAGGCCAATCCGAAGTAAGGTGTGATATACTTTAGGAAAAATCGGAAGGATTGTAAATATGGAAAAACATAAGAGAAATACGCCTGCAAAATATCAATGGAAAAAAACAATCATTCTGACACCCACTGAAGGAAATTGTATAGAACGACTTTACACGCAATACGGTTGTGCTAATATTAGCCAGTTCTGCAAGGCTGTCGTTCATGGAGAAATTCAAATTGCTTCTGAACCAATAACACGGGATAACCCTGATTTTGATTTATATAGCAAGGATTATGTTGCAAAATTGGAAGAAATTCGTTCAGCATTTGAAAAAATTAAAAATGTTGTAGACAAAGTATAAATTCCACAGGAAAAATCGGAAGGATTTCAGATATGGAAAAAAAATGGCCGAACGCCAATCAATACAAATGGCAACGTAGTTTAACATTGACTAAATCCGAAGGTATAATTATGGACGAAATTTTATCGCACTATAATTGCCCCAACATAAGCCAGTTTTGTAAAAAAATTGTACATGGTGTTATAGCGTTACCCTCACTGGATGAGGTGCAAGCAAACAATAATACCGCGCTCAAAGTGCGCCTTGCGGAATGTGAACATACAATAGCCAAGTGCGAAGACACACTTGCCGAATGTGAGCGCACAATAGCAGACATAAAGGAAAAACTAAACCCGTAACAAATCCGTTTTGATTTGAAAAAGAGCTATGCCACGCATGGCTCTTTTTTGTTTACCCCAAAATAAGCAAAGGAGATCGAACCACATGACAAATCTGTACACCATCAAAGCCCGCCTTGCGGAGCTGCGCGAGGAACTTATGAACCATGCCGCCGCATGGAGCGATGTGCCGGGCGGCGCTGATAACCCCATTGCTCAGGCTGAGTATGCCCGCATCTGGAAGATTTCAATCCACGCCCCCCGTGCGGGGGGCGACAGGTAGAAGGGTACCCAAAATAAAAACAAAGGAATTTCAATCCACGCCCCCCGTGCGGGGGGCGACAAAGAAGACAAAGAAATATAAGCCTTGTTCTTATCACCTTCGGGATTTCAATCCACGCTCCCCGTGCGGGGAGCGACATACTGGCGCCCGTACCCGATAGCGCGTTCTTCATATTTCAATCCACGCTCCCCGTGCGGGGAGCGACATACCCCAGACCATGAGCGGCATGTCCCCAGCAATATTTCAATCCACGCTCCCCGTGCGGGGAGCGACCAACAGGCCGGCATACGCCGACTTCGCAGCACCAGAATTTCAATCCACGCTCCCCGTGCGGGGAGCGACGCGTATTTTCGGCTTTTACCATTAACATAGCGTATATTTCAATCCACGCTCCCCGTGCGGGGAGCGACTATCCTATGTTGAGAGGTACTTGTAAGGATGCGTATTTCAATCCACGCTCCCCGTGCGGGGAGCGACATCATTTGTAAAAGTCAAAGGGCATAGCGGAATAATTTCAATCCACGCTCTCCGTGCGGGGAGCGACGTATCTTCTGGTTCTTCGTGTTCTATCCAACCCTATTTCAATCCACGCTCCCCGTGCGGGGAGCGACGTTAATCCTATAATATAAGCCCGTATCAATAATATTTCAATCCACGCTCCCCGTGCGGGGAGCGACGATTACAACAACCGCAAGCTTGATGTAGGTGTGCTATTTCAATCCACGCTCCCCGTGCGGGGAGCGACTTTTTGCAGGGCTTCAATATGGTTGCTCTCTCCCCATTTCAATCCACGCTCCCCGTGCGGGGAGCGACCCAATCTTGCCCCCTTTCTTTCCAGTTCTTTTGTATTTCAATCCACGCTCCCCGTGCGGGGAGCGACCATTATCCGGTGTGTCGTCAATCTGCACCGATTGAGATTTCAATCCACGCTCCCCGTGCGGGGAGCGACGTGCCGTCTTTATCGTGATGCCCAACGGTTTGCAATTTCAATCCACGCTCCCCGTGCGGGGAGCGACACACAATTGCGACGTGCGGATCGTCAAAAAGGACATTTCAATCCACGCTCCCCGTGCGGGGAGCGACACAAACGCTACCGCCGGTTATCTGACCGCACCCGTGATTTCAATCCACGCTCCCCGTGCGGGGAGCGACCACATATCAATTGTCCTTTCCAGTTGCAACGTATATTTCAATCCACGCTCCCCGTGCGGGGAGCGACGACTGTACGCCGAGAGCCGCCTTGCCGAGTACAAATTTCAATCCACGCTCCCCGTGCGGGGAGCGACTGCAAGGAGGCCCGGCGCGACCGTGACACTCATATTTCAATCCACGCTCCCCGTGCGGGGAGCGACTCACAAGTGGCGAAATCACTGCAGAGCAGGGAATATTTCAATCCACGCTCCCCGTGCGGGGAGCGACGCGCTCTGGCACAGATGTCCGACGTAACCGATAGATTTCAATCCACGCTCCCCGTGCGGGGAGCGACGCAACATCGGCAGGTGCAACAAGGTCGATCTTTTATTTCAATCCACGCTCCCCGTGCGGGGAGCGACGTTAAACCGTTCTTATCAAGTCCCGCCATCGCTTATTTCAATCCACGCTCCCCGTGCGGGGAGCGACTCGGCGGGTTCAGGGATAAAATAAATGACTTTGTTATTTCAATCCACGCTCCCCGTGCGGGGAGCGACAATTTCTTTACTGCGCGTTCCTCGGCTATTGTCCAATTTCAATCCACGCTCCCCGTGCGGGGAGCGACCATGTACCATTTTCTTGCTGCTTTCGCTGTACTTATTTCAATCCACGCTCCCCGTGCGGGGAGCGACCAAATGTCGATTATCACATCAAAGTGGTGCTGGAGATTTCAATCCACGCTCCCCGTGCGGGGAGCGACCGCACTGGGGGCGGCTTGCCATGCTCCAGCAGGAGATTTCAATCCACGCTCCCCGTGCGGGGAGCGACCTCCTTACATCGTCAGCACTACAGGCTCGTTCAAATTTCAATCCACGCTCCCCGTGCGGGGAGCGACCACCGGCAAGCCCGACCCGCTTCCCGGCAATGGATATTTCAATCCACGCTCCCCGTGCGGGGAGCGACTCTGCCCCGCTTGTATGGAGGCAGGCGGGACTTCTATTTCAATCCACGCTCCCCGTGCGGGGAGCGACCCTCACAGCTTTCGGGCGTAACGTCGCTCGTGATGATTTCAATCCACGCTCCCCGTGCGGGGAGCGACGGCTGGAGTTGCACTGTGGACGCGGAAATATACATTTCAATCCACGCTCCCCGTGCGTGGAGCGACAGATGCCGCATTAGATGAGTTCCCCGCGAACCAGAATTTCAATCCACGCTCCCCGTGCGGGGAGCGACATAGAACTGGCCCAAGAGGCCGCAGACATCACGAAGATTTCAATCCACGCTCCCCGTGCGGGGAGCGACGGACAACACCATGCGAGCTCGACGGGCGGCTGATATTTCAATCCACGCTCCCCGTGCGGGGAGCGACGGAAAGGGGTATCTTTGAGCGCGACCACGATATCCATTTCAATCCACGCTCCCCGTGCGGGGAGCGACCCGCCCCCGGCAAAGGGCCAAGACATGATTATTAAAATTTCAATCCACGCTCCCCGTGCGGGGAGCGACCGACCCCGACCACGCACCTAACCTGTGGGTGAAGATATTTCAATCCACGCTCCCCGTGCGGGGAGCGACCTTGCCACAGACCGTGAGGATTGGGAAATAGGAACGATTTCAATCCACGCTCCCCGTGCGGGGAGCGACCTGTTTACTCTGCCGGAAAGCCCCTTTGCCATGAGATTTCAATCCACGCTCCCCGTGCGGGGAGCGACGCTCAAAACTGGCGCCAATAGTCCAACACCAAATCAATTTCAATCCACGCTCCCCGTGCGGGGAGCGACGCCGGTAGCGGGGTGACGGGCTCCATGCTGTCTATGCCATTTCAATCCACGCTCCCCGTGCGGGGAGCGACTTTGTAGCTGGGGCGAAAGGAGAGATAATGAGCATTTCAATCCACGCTCCCCGTGCGGGGAGCGACCTAACCCTAATGCAGTTGCCGCCACCCTGTAAAGATTTCAATCCACGCTCCCCGTGCGGGGAGCGACGGGCGATGCGCTCGACGAACTGGGCAGCAAATTTGATTTCAATCCACGCTCCCCGTGCGGGGAGCGACGTTGTCCGTCTGCTGTACGCTGCACGAAAACGCCCTGATTTCAATCCACGCTCCCCGTGCGGGGAGCGACGGTGTGTCGTCAATCTGTACCGATTGGAGGATTATAATTTCAATCCACGCTCCCCGTGCGGGGAGCGACGGACCTGACTGCAGCGGCGCTTCGCGGCGATGAGATTTCAATCCACGCTCCCCGTGCGGGGAGCGACGGTAGCCCGCCGGGCACATACCAGGATCATCAACGAATTTCAATCCACGCTCCCCGTGCGGGGAGCGACTGGCATCGCCCATACTTATGGGCGTTTCATAAGTATTTCAATCCACGCTCCCCGTGCGGGGAGCGACACGCGTAGAGAGGCCGTTTTTCGGCCTTCTCCATATTTCAATCCACGCTCCCCGTGCGGGGAGCGACGTCAAGGGTGGTCGCCGTGGCGGTAGGTGTGCCATTTCAATCCACGCTCCCCGTGCGGGGAGCGACTCAGGAGGGAGGATATTCTTCCCGCCGTCTGCGACAATTTCAATCCACGCTCCCCGTGCGGGGAGCGACCGTGAAAACTCGGATCATTATCCGGATTTTCAAATAATTCTTGTATGGTTATTCGTTTCCGGCCGCATTTGGCTCCTTATTCTAAACATATCACAATCGATATGAACTTAAAAGCAGACTTTTTCGGTGCGAACCTCTCCGCAAAAGCATGTGTGCTTCCCCTTCGCATCAGAGGATTATATTATCCTCGGGTAAATATGCTTTTTTGCAGCCAAAGTGCTCAATTTTGTTTTGATATTTGTTGCCAAGGTAATAAAAGCGCAGGCTGTCCTTATCCTTGTCCATTATATCACACAAGCGCCCTTGCAGGCTGCGGCACTGCGCGGCATCTAACAAGCATTCAAATACCGAGCATTGCACTCTCTGTCCGTAGTTGACGCATTGCTTTGCTATCTGCCTGAGCCGCCTCCGACCCGCCGCATCTTCGGTATTAACATCATAAGTTATCAAAACAAGCATATCATCACTTCCATAAAAATGGCGGATAGTCGTCCAGATCGCCTCTCAGATATCTCGTAAGAAGCTGTGCCTGTATGTAAGGCACCATTCCCCATTGCAGCTTTTCCCCAAGGTACGGATGAGTCAGCCCCTCGCGCTTCTTATCCTGCCAATACTTGAAAAACTTCCTGCGCCCATCGTCATTGAGCAGCACCGCCCCGCTTTCCTGCCTTATAAATACCTTTTCATCCATCACCCTGTTGTTTATCAGGGTGATAACGAACCTGTCCGCCATGCAGGGGCGCAGCTCTTCCATGAGATCAAGGGCAAGAGACATCCGCCCCGGCCTGTCCCGGTGTAGAAATCCTACATACGGGTCAAGGCCTGACGCTTCCAGCGCGGATGCACAGTCGTGAGCAAGTATGCTGTAGGCGAAAGACAGCATTGCATTTACCGGGTCAAGGGGTGGCCGCCTGCTGCGCCCGTTAAAGCTGAATACGCCTTTGTCATTCAATATGAGCTGATCCAGCACGCCGAAATAGGCGTTGGCCCCGTTGCCCTCCAGCCCGCGCAGCCCATCCAGAGATGTTTCATCAAGCACCTTTGGCAGCAGCTCTTTAATCTGGGCGGAAGCATTAGAAAGCGCCTCCCCGTCCACCCGCATACCATGATCCCGCTTTGTGCGTTCAATACTCCAGCGAGAATTATACAGCTTGCCGAATATCATGCACCGGGCGATACGGCAGCTTTCGGCCTCGTCATCCGCCGCCCTATACTGTGCCCGCCGAAGCAGCACATTTCCGTTTATCTCGCCGCATACTCTTGCAAGGAATCTACCCCGCGGCGAGCACAGTGCCACGCCTATACCCCGGTTCGCACATTCGCCCATCAATGCCGGAGAAAGCCCGGCATAGGAAAAGCTAACTATGCTTTGCAGCGTGTGCAGCGGATAGCGGGCAAGCTCCTGCTTATCCCGGTTCGCGACTGCGTTTTCGCCGTCAAGGGACAGGTAAATATCCTCCGACATGGCATACAGCGTGTTAAGCAGCTTTTTCACGGCTCCACCTCCATTGCTTTGCGAAGGTATTCCCTTACCGGCCTGCTCCTGATCAGCTTGGGCAGGCAAAGCTCCTTCATCGAACAGGCGTTGCAGCCCTTTGACGGCTTTACCTTAGGCGTATATCCCCGGCGGTAGTGGTCGTGCATTTCCAGCAGCATATCCTGCACCCTCCGGCGCATTTCAGCCGTAAGCTCCACCCTCTGCCTGCGCCTTGGCTGGCCGTAGTACAGCGCGCCCTCGGGTATGCTGCAGCAAAGCATTTCTTCGAGGCACATCGCCTGGGCGCAGAGCTGCAGCATATCGCAGTCGTTCGTCTTTGACTCGCCCCTCTTGTATTCCACCGGGTACGGCTTCCAAAGGCCTTCCCTGCCGCTCAGGCTTATCCCGTCCTCGCCCCGTCTGAACTCCACCACATCGCACTGGCCGGATATGCCGAGCCGGGCCGAGCTTACGTTAACTCCGCGCATGATGCAAAGATCGCCCCTGCTCTCATTGAGCTCCGGATCGTGCGCCTTGTCGTGCATCAGCGCGCCGTCGGCGGTCTGATAATTATCGGCCCAGAGCTTTTCTATATGTATTAACGCCCACTGGCGGCGGCAGAACGCGAAGTGCTGTATGCCGGAAAGCTGAAGAAGGTCGTCGTGCCGGTATTCCATTATTTTCGTATACAGCTTACGCCGCTTGGCAGATGCGCTTCGTCCACATCGACAATGTAATCCGAATATGTCCGGGGCACAGCTACGCTCTCCCTGTGGCTCACCTTTACCAGGTCAAACAGCTTATATGCAGGCGCGTTGCCCAACTCCGAATCGTGTTTGAATATTATGAGCTCCCTGACCGCCATCTTTCCCCTTGCCGCGGAGTGATCCAGTTCAAACATATTCAGTATTGCCTGCCACAGCAGCTCAAGGTCCTCCTCTGAAAAACCGGTGGTCTTGCGGGCAAGGTTTGCGGATACATATCCCTCCGCTCTGTAAAGGCCATAGGGCACTATATATTTGCGGCCCATTTCGGTCCCCTTCTTTTCTGCGTCCGCCTCCGTGGTTATGGCTACTCTGGTTATAGTAACCTCCTGCGACATTATGGGGTCTATACTGCGGGCAAAACCGAGCTGTACGGGGCCACGCACCTGGCCGCAATTCAATGCGCCCTTTACAAAGGTAGTCATCACCGCGCCGA
>ERZ827423.786-NODE-786-length-36142-cov-4.232078_pt1 | contig 36142 bp, 35 predicted proteins | sample MGYA00519775_ERZ827423 | MGnify/ENA primary metagenome ERZ827423 (study PRJEB31778, sample SAMEA3449296) | human gut metagenome | biome: human gut; feature: human-associated habitat; material: faeces | place: United Kingdom | collected 2010/2012 ... | reverse complement strand
CGCTTTACAACTTTCTCCGCAGGATGCTCTATAATAAAATCACAGCAAGGGAACAAAAGCCCCGCTGTAAACCTCCTCAAACCTCAAATTACAGTCAACACATTAACCTCTCTCTTACCTCTATCACACAATTTGTCACAAGCACAGAAAGACCGTCGCAGTGATGCGGCGGTTTTTCTGTTGGGCGGGCGCACCGCAGCGGGGGAGGGCCGGCCCCGCATGGGGCGGCCCGACAGATAGCGAAGGGGCGCCCGCATTGCCGCTATCTTATCCAAGTTAGGTACGCCGCCAGCGCTGCCTGTACCGCCATGATGGCCGGCACGCCCCAACGGAATAAATTGTGCAGCGTCTTGTGGTGGAATACCCGCATCCCGCAGAACACCCCCACAGAGCCGCCCAGCGCCGCCGTCAGCATCAGCGTCCGTTCCCGGATGCGCCAGCGCTCGTGCTTTGCCTTATATTTATCGATCCCCATCATCGCAAAGCCCGCAATATTTATGATGATAAAATAGCACACCGGCCAGAACCCCGGCTGCCTTGCCCATTCGCTCCACATGGCACAGTCCTCCTTTTTCTCCCCCATTATACTCCCCTTTCGGCCGCTTCGCCACCCCCAAATCCGGGGTTTGACACCCTTTCGCCGATGTTGTAAAATAATATTGAAATTCTCCCACAAAGGCGGTGCAAAGATGAAAAAGATCCTGCGTTTTTTGATCAGCCGGACCTTCTGGCTCTCGCTGCTGATCGTCGTGCAGCTTGGCATTTTTGCCATGATCCTGCTCAATATCAGCAGATTTTCCAACTACCTGTACCTTGCCTTTGTGCTGTTGAGCCTTGCCATTGTTATCTGGCTCGTCGCCAAGGATGATAACCCCTCCTATAAAATCACCTGGATCATCCTTATCATGACCCTGCCGGTTTTAGGCGGTGTTTTCTACCTTAAATTCGGCAATAAGACGCTGCCCCGCCACTACGGGGAAAGGATGGCGGCGCACCGCCGGCAGTTCCCCGCCCTGTATGAGCAGGAGCCCGGTGATACGGCGGCGCTGCTGGCCGAGCATCCCCGCTTCGGTGTGCAGACCGGCTATGTGCGCCGGGTCTCCGGCTATCCGGTCTACGGCGGTACCGCGGTGGAATACCTCCCCCTCGGTGAGGATTTTTTCCGGGCGCTGCAGGAGGAGCTGCCCCGTGCCAAAAGGTTTATCTTCCTCGAATACTTCATCCTTGAAAAGGGGCTGATGTGGGATACCGTTCTGGAGATCCTGAAGGAGCGTGCCGCAGCCGGCGTGGAGGTCTGCCTGATCTATGATGACTTCGGGTGCATCCAGCGCCTGCCCGCCTCCTACCCCAAGGAGCTGGCCGCCTATAATATCAAAGCCTTTCCCTTTAATGCCATGCGCCCCTCCCTGGACCCCACCCTCAACTACCGTGACCACCGCAAGGTCTGCGTTATCGACGGCAAGGTGGGCATGACCGGCGGCGTCAATCTGGCGGATGAATATATCAACCGGGTCGAACGGTTCGGCCACTGGAAGGATACCGCCATTCTCATGCGCGGCTCCGCCGTCCGCAGCATGACCCGTATGTTCCTGCAGCAGTGGCTGTTCCAGCGCGGCAGCGATACCTTGAACCATCCCTATGAGGAATACCTGCTCTCCCCGCCGCAGTCGGCGACGGGCTATGTGCAGCCCTTCCCCGATACCCCCCTTGACCATTTTAACGTAGCCGAAAATGCCTACCAGCACCTGATCCAGCGTGCCAACCGCTTCGTTTACATCACCACCCCCTATCTCATTCTGGATAACGAATTCGTCACCACGCTGAAAACCGCTGCGGAAAGCGGGGTGGATGTCCGCATCATTACCCCCGCGCACCCGGATAAGTGGTATGTCCACATGGTGAGCCGTTCCTATTATCAGACCCTAATCGAAAGCGGCGTTAAGGTTTACGAATACCAGCCCGGCTTCATCCACGCCAAAATGTGCCTTTGCGATGATGACGCCGCCATGGTCGGCACCGCCAATCTTGACTACCGCAGCCTGTATCTCCACTACGAAAACGGCGTGCTGCTGTACCAGACCCCTGCCATTACCGATATCCACCGGGATATCGAAATGACGCTGGAAAAGAGCCGCCTCATCACCATAGAGGAGCTCCGCAGCAAGCTGCGCGGCACCAGCGTGCTGTGCGCCCTGCTCAAGCTGCTTGCCCCCATTATGTAGCACCGCCCGGGGAACCGGGCCGCAGGCCACCCGCCGTTCCGGCGGGGATGCGGGCTTCGCCCGCCTCGGCGGCTCCGCCGGGCCTGCGGCCCGCCTGCCCCCTTTTACAAGCCCCCATCAAAAAAGAGCCCCCGGGGGCTCTTTTTTCGTGTGTATGCTTTTACAGCTCCGCTATCCCGCCGTTATCCTCCTGCTCCGGCTCCGGCTCCGTCGCAGGTTCCTCCGCCACGGGCGGCATATCCATGCCCTGCTCCTCGCGGGCCCTGCGGTAGTCATCCGGCGCCACATCATCAATGATCAGCTTATCCGGGTCGGAAACATCCAGCTTATTCTGTCCCAGCAGGTAGTCCTCGAAATAATACCGTGCCAGCATGGTGGAAGCCACCTCCACATAGGGAACCACATAGAACAGCGGAACGATCAGGAAGCACAGCAGATACCACGGGATAAAGGAAAGATAGAACCCGACGATCTGCCAGCGGCGCCCCTTTGTCATCTCCACCGAGAGCTTTGTCGCCTCTCTTACGGTGTAGTAGTACCGGTCGCACAGCAGCAGGTTCGCCGCAAAGTACCGTGCATTAAACCACAGCACAAACGGTATTCCCGCAATACTCAGTACCGTGCCCAGCAGCACCAGCGTTACCCCCAGTGCCCGGTTGTCGATCAGATTGAGCGTACCGATCGTTAGCATCACCGTCGGGATCAGCTCCACCGCCACCGAGAACAGCCCCTTCTTGATCGCAAGGGTGATCCTCATCCATACGCTGCGGTACCATGCGGCGTTATCAAATGCCCAGAACAGCTCCCCTATGGAATTGCTGCGGCCGTCGGAAAGCTCCAGCGCCCAGTTGACGGCACCTAGCGCCAGCGGCGCCATAATGCACAGCCGGATGAGCGAAAGCAGCAGGCTCAAGGCCACCGCCGCAGGGCTGATCTCCTGCGCATCGAACCGGTAAATCGTTTCCCGCAGGATATCCCAGTCGATCTTCACCCGTTCAAAGCCCATGGCGGAAAAGATCGCGTTATCCAAAGCGCCCAGCACAAGGTTCACCGCCGTCAGGATCACAAGGATCAAAATGGCGCGGCCCCAGTTATTCTTCAGGCACTTTTTCGCATTAAATTTTATGGCTTTCCTCAATGTCATCGCTCTCATCCTTTCTTTTCGGCCGGGCAGGCGGTCGCCGCCCCGTGCGGCACAATTCCCGCCACCTCCATCAGGTGGTCGTTTTGCCAGATCTGCGGGTTCACAAAGCAGGTAAAGCCCCGCCCGCCGCCGGTTTTCCAGAATTGCAGCGGTTGTCTGGGCAGCCCCAGTGTGGACATCAGCGTGGCGATGACGCCGCCGTGGGTCACTACCGCCGCCTCGAAGATCTCATTTTGTGCCATGTAGTCCAGCATAGCGGCCACCGCCGCCTGTACTCTTATCAGGAATTCCTCCCCGCTTTCCCCCTCCGGGGGCTTCTGCGTGTGGGAATTTGCCAGCCACCGGCAGAACTCCGGGTCGTCCTTCAGCTGCTCCAGCGTTTTGCCCTCGTAGCTGCCGAAGTCCATTTCCGCCAGCTCGTCCACCACCATCAGCCGGCTTTCCGGGTATAAAAAGTCCGCCGTTTGCAGGCAGTGCGGCAGCGGGCTGCTGAATACCACCTCCACCGGGGGATAGTCATATTCCCGCCGCAGGGCCAGCAGCTCCCCTATGCCCTCGGCAGAAAGCTCGGAGCCGGTACGCCGCCCCATATACACGCCCTTCTGCTGGTGCTCGGTGGCGCCGTGCCGTATAAAGTGCAGAACATAGTTCTTCATGCCTGCTCTCCTTCCTGCGTTTCCTGCATTTTTCCCGTTGGTATTATAACACAGTTTTGCCGTAAAAGGAACTACCCATTATTTAATCGTACAAATTTTTATGGTATTTATGATGGTATTCTACAAACTTTAAAGAATATTTCATTTCTTCGACATTTTTGGTTTACAAATGGTCTCATCTCTACTATAATAATTTATACTGTCTGTAATAAAAGTAAGATTTGAGGTGTGTGCTGTGGCCGCGGAGTTTTCCCGATTACTCACCCTGTTGAGAAAAGAAAAAGGCATCAGCCAAAAGAGTGCCGCACAGCAGCTTGGGGTCTCCCAGGCTTTGCTTTCCCATTACGAAAACGGCATCCGGGAATGCGGCCTTGATTTTCTGGTGCGCGCCGCCGATTTTTACGGCGTTTCCTGCGATTATATTCTGGGCCGCACCCCGGACCGCAACGGTCTCACCCTTACCATTGAGGAGCTGCCGGAAAGCGACGCCGCCGGGAAGGAAAATTCCTTCCAGAACGGGGTGCAGTGTACCCTCAATAAAAAGCTTATCACCAATAGCCTTAATATCATTTTCGACCTGCTGAACCGCAGCGGCAGCCGTTCTCTCGTCACCGAGGTGAGCGACTTCCTTATCCTTTCGGTATACCGGGCCTTCCGCATCCTGCACGGCGCCAATGAGAAAAATCAGCCTGCCATGTTCAAGCTGAATAAGCTCACGGCGCACCCCTATTCCGCCGCAATGATGCAGGTCTGCCAGGCCAATGCCGAGCAGATTGCAGCCGGCAAGCCCGCCGAGGGCATGGATCCCATCGCCCACCCGGAGGCACTGTCCGTTTCCACCGAGTCGCTCAGCCGGGACTACCCGCTGTTTGCCACCTCGCTGCTCAATCTGGTCACCAATGCCGAAAAGCGTGTGCTGACCGGCCACCCCCCTGCCCCCCGCAAATGACCCCATCTGTCTATCCCCCTCCGCCTTTCCCGGCGGAGGGTTTTCTTTTCCCTGCTTGCATTTCGCAGAAATTTTCCCCCATTTGCACCGCCGATTTTACACCCCGTTCATTGACAGCCCGCTGGAAAAAGACTACAATAGAGGATGGTAGATTGGGTGAGTATGCCCAATCGATTTGCAAAGAAAGGAGGGGCCGCCATGAAAAAGCTGTTCGGTGTGCTGGCGCTGGCCGCCGGCCTGCTGGTGCTTTCCGGCTGCGATCTTTACCAACCCGATGTTGACTCCCTGCTGACGCCCCCCGTTCTTTCGGCGCTGCAAACCGAGGTGGATGAAGCCCTGCGAGATGTGGTCGGCCAGGATTTACGACTCTGCTACCCGTCGGGCGGCAGCTACCGTTCCCCCTACATTTTCACCGATCTGGACGGGGACGAGGAAGCGGAGGCCGTGGTTTTTTACACGGTGGAAAATGAGCCGCTGGTTTACCTGCAAATTCTGGATCACACCGAGGGCCGCTGGCGGGCCCACAATGCCCTGCCCGGCACCGAGGGCGAGGTCCTTTTTGTGGATTTCAGGCACCTTTCCGGGGACGGCGCCACCGACCTGCTGGTGGGCTGGCGGGAGCCCGACCGTGATTTTGATACCCTGTATCTCTACCGCTACCGGGAAGGCTCACTGACCGAGGAATTCCATGTCAGCTGCGATGGGGTCGCCATCGGTGACTTTACCGGGGACGGCGCCGAGGAGCTGATTTGCGCCACCCTGGATGGCGGCGTGACCCTGCAATTGATCGGTTGGGGCGGCACCGGCATTTCGGTGCTGGATTCCGCTTACAGCTCCCTGCGGCTGCAAACCATCACCGGTTCCGTCACCGGCCGCATAGAGGAAGCCCTGCCCGGCGCTGCTTTTTCCGGCAGGATAAACGCCGAAATGAGTGCTTCTTTGCTGGTCGGGGTGCAAAGCGGCCGTTTGGTGCTTCCGCAGGAGGACACCTTTACCGGCTATTCCGAAACCTACTGCTATTCCGGGGCGTCCCCGGCCGATATCAACAATGACGGCATCGTGGAGGTCCCGTGGAGCAACGTCGTTCCCGGTATTTCCGCCGGCAGCCGCGAGGACACCCGCTATTTTACCGAATACCGGGCGCTGCAAAACGGCAGCTATACCACCATTGCCGCCTGCTACCAGAATACCGCCGACGGCTGGCGGCTGATCCTGCCGGAGGGCCTGTATGAGCTGTACTGGCAGAACGGCCTTACCCTTACCCGGCAGGCCGAGACCAGAGAGGTCGTTTTCCGGCAGTACACCGGCCACCTGAATGAAAACGGCCGGGAATATCTGCGGCTGCGGGTCACGGCCGGCAATGAGACCGCCCCGGAGGGCTACACCCTGCTGAACAGCCGCGGCCAGTTCTCCTACTACGCTTCGATCCCCCTCGGCAGCCCCCTTTCCATGGCGGAGGTGGAGCAGAATTTCTCCCTCTTGGGATAGCCAAAACATCCCTCGCTATGAAGTTTTTGAAGGCCTTTCCCCTGCCCCGCCGCCGCTTTTCGGCGGAAGCCGGGCAGCACTTTTCCCGTTTGGGGGAACCCCGTTTTTCAAAGTCAACCGCCCCTTGCATGGTAAATCCAATCGACTGGAGGTAAACAATATGGCAGCACCCCGCAAGATCCTTGTCTGTGAGGACGAAGACGCCATCCGTGAATTCGAGGTCATCAATTTGCAGCGCAGCGGCTACGAGGTCGTAGACGTCAGCTGCGGCGAGGACGCCATCCGGGTCTTTGATGAGGAGGGCGACAGCTTTTCGGTCGCCATTCTGGATATCATGATGCCCGGCATCGACGGCTTTGCCGTCTGCAAGCATATCCGGGAGAAAAACAACACCCTCGGCATCATCATGCTTTCCGCCAAAAGCCAGGAGATGGACAAGGTGAACGGCCTGATGCTGGGCGCCGATGATTATATCACCAAGCCCTTCAGCCCCAGCGAGCTGGTGGCCAGAGTGGACGCCGTTTACCGCCGGGTGAGCATGAGCAGCGCCAAGCAGGAGCCGGAAAATGAGCTTTGCTCCGGGCCGTTTGTGCTTAATATCCGCAGCCGCAGCCTGACCCGCGACGGCCAGAAAATAGATCTGACGCAGGTGGAATTCCAGCTGATGGAGCATTTTATGCGCAACCCCAATGTTGCCCTTGACCGCAGCACCCTGCTGACCACCGTTTGGGGGGACAGCTACTTCGGCGATGACAAAATAGTGGATGTGAACGTGCGCCGCCTGCGGATGAAGATCGAGCCGGAGCCCAGTAATCCCAAATATCTCACCACCGTTTGGGGCTTTGGCTACAAGTGGGTGGAATAATTCCCGAAAAAGCCCGTAAAACCAACCCGGAAGAAAGGGGGCGGCAGCATTGGCGCCACGCAGCAGCAGCATCACCAAGCGGTGGCTGTTTAACAGCTTCGGCATTATTGTGGTCATCATGGTGGCAATGGTCATCGGTGTTTCCGCCGCCATGCATTCCTTCTACTACAACAGTGCTTCGCAGTATATCCGCACCCGGGCCGCCGCCATCAGCACCCAGCTGGAGGCTGCCGCCGCCGATGCGGGCAGCGACTTTAACAGCCGGCTGTACCAGCTTGTGCAGGATTTTGAATACAAGGACCGGATAGAGCTGATGGCGCTGGATGCCGAGGGGCAGGTGTTCCTTACCTCCAGCGGGTTTATGCCGCAGGATACCACCATGCCGGACCTGGCCATGGCAAGGGAAAACGGCGAAAGCGGCTCCTTTACCGGGCGGTGGGAGGGCCAGAAGATCATGGCGGTCACCGTGCTTTCCTCCCTTTCGGGCGAGGACCTTTTGGGGCTGCGGTATGTGGTTTCCATGCAGGCCATTGACCGGCAGCTGACCCTGATCACCGTTTTTGCGGCGCTGGTGGCGCTGGCTATTTTGCTGTTTGTGCTGTATACCAGCAGTTATTTCATGAATTCCATCATCGTGCCGGTGGGCGAGGTGAGCCGTACCGCCCGGCAGATCGCACAGGGTGATTTTGCGGTGCGGCTGGATACCCACAATGATGATGAGATCGGGCAGCTGTGCGCCTCCATCAATAATATGGCGGAGGAGCTTTCCAACGCCGAGCAGGTGAAAAATGACTTTATCTCCTCGGTTTCCCACGAGCTGCGCACCCCGCTGACCGCCATAAGGGGCTGGGGAGAAACGCTTTTGAGCGATGACGACCTGGACCCCGAAACACGGCGAAAGGGGATGCAGGTCATCATGGGAGAGACGGAACGGCTTTCGCAGATGGTGGAGGAGCTTTTGGACTTTTCCCGTATTCAGGGCGGAAGAATGGTGCTTTCCCGGGAAAATGTGGACCTGGCCGCGGAGCTTTCCGACGTGGTGCTGATGTACACCGAACGGGCCCGGCGGGAGAACAAAACGCTGCTTTACGAGGAGCCGGAGGGCGTCATCATCGTTTATGCCGACCGCAACCGGCTGCGGCAGGTGTTTATCAATGTCCTGGATAATGCCATCAAATATTCCGACAGCGGAGACACCGTAACGGCCGACCTGCACACCGAGGCGGGCATTGCCGTTATCACCGTTTCCGATACCGGCATCGGCATTGCGCCGGAGGACCTGCCCCGGGTAAAGGACCGCTTCTACAAAGGAAAATCCACCCGCCGCGGCTCCGGTATCGGGCTGGCGGTGGCGGATGAGATCATCAAGATGCACGGCGGGAGCCTCAAGCTGACCTCCCGGAAGGGAGAGGGCACGACTGTGACCATCACCCTGCCGCTGGCAAGATAAAAGGCGGGGAGCTGTTCCCGTCACGGCAAAAGTAAATGAGGCGGCTGCGGCCGCTTCCCTACCCTACGGCAAAATAAGAAAGGAAACAAACCGAACACTATGGCAAATAAGAAAAAAACTTCAATCGGCGGACAGGCTCTCATTGAGGGCATTATGATGCGGGGGCCGGTGCTGACCTCTATGGCCACCCGGATGCCGGACGGCAGCATTGATGTGGAGACATGGAACACCCACAAGGGCAGCAAGACCCCGTGGACCCGCAAGACGCCGTTTATCCGGGGCATCTTCAATATGGTGGATTCGATGGTGGTGGGCTACCACTGCCTGATGAAAAGCGCCGAAAAAGCCGGCGTGGAGGAGGAACCCACCAAATTCGATAAATGGCTGGAGAAAAAGCTGGGCCACAACATAATGAAGGTGCTGGGCGGCTTTGCGGCGGTGCTGGGTGTGGCGCTGGCGGCGGTGCTGTTTATCTTCATCCCCACCGGGCTTTCCTCCCTCTTAAAGCCGCTGATCGGCACCGGGGTGGGGCTTTCGCTCATCGAGGGCCTGATCAAGGTCATCATTCTGGTGGGGTATATGTGGCTGTGCAGCCGGATGAAGGACATGCGCCGGGTATTTGAGTACCACGGGGCGGAGCATAAGTCCGTCGCCTGCTATGAGGCCGGGCTGCCCCTGACGGTGGAAAATGTGCGTCCCCAGCGGCGGCTCCACCCCCGCTGCGGCACCAGCTTTTTATTCCTGGTGGTGTTTATCTCCATCATCATCGGTTCGTTCATCAGCTGGGATAACCCTGCCATCCGGATGCTGCTGAAGCTGCTACTCATCCCCGTGGTGGTGGGCATCAGCTACGAGCTGATCAAGCTTGCGGGGCGCTCCGACGGGATCTTTACCCGGATCATTTCGGCGCCCGGCATGTGGCTGCAGCATATCACCACCTGCGAGCCGGACGACGGCCAGATAGAATGTGCCATTGCCGCCCTGACGGCGGTGATCCCGGAGGACGAAAATGCCGACCGCTGGTAAAGCAAGCTGGCGGGAGCTGCTGCGGCAGGGGGAACATCTGCTGCGGCGGCGGGCAAGACCCGACCCCTGCGAGGATGCCGGAACCGACGCTTTTTTGCTGATGCAGGCGGCGGGCGGCCCCGACCGGAGCCATTACCCCCTGCAAAAAAATGACCCCTGCCCCCCTGCCCTGCGGGAAAAATACCTTGCCCTGCTGCGGCGGAGAGCCGCCGGGGAGCCGGTACAGTATATCCTGGGCGAATGGGAGTTCATGGGGCTGGACTTTAAGGTGGGGCCGGGGGTGCTGATCCCCAGACCCGAAACGGAACAGCTGGCGGAGCAGGCGATCGAGTACCTGCGAGGGCGGCCAAAATGCCGTGTGCTGGAGCTTTGCGGCGGCAGCGGGTGTATTGCCGTAAGTGTGGCAAAGGCCCTGCCTGCGGCCGATATCACGGTGCTGGAGCTTTCCCGCGATGCGATGCGGTACCTGCGGGAAAATATTGCCCGGCACGGGGTAAAAAATGTGACGGCGATCCAAGGGGACGCCCTCTGCCCTCCCCCGGAGATCGCGGGGCCGTATGACGCCATTTTGAGCAATCCCCCCTATATCGCATCGGGTGAGCTGGCTCATCTGCAAAAAGAGGTACAAAAAGAACCCGTCATGGCGCTGGACGGCGGCGGGGACGGGCTGAAATTCTATCGCGGGTTTAATACCATTTACCCCAAAATGCTGGCGCCCGGCGGCCTGCTGCTGTACGAAACAGGCGAGGAGCAGGGCGAGGCGGTGGCAGCGCTGCTGCAAAAAGCCGGTCTGCGGGAGGTGCGTATCCTGCGGGATGTGTACGGGCAGCCCCGGAATGTACTGGGCTATGCCCCCGAAACCCCCTAAAAAACGGTAAAAAAATAATCCCCGGATGCAGCCCTCTGCATTTGGGGGTTTCTGTTTATCGGGGTCAGGAGGCGAGGTCCAGCAGCTTTTCCCTGACGTCGGCGTATTTTACATGGCTGTAAATATCCAGGGTGATGCCTGCCGAGGCGTGACCCATGAGGTACTGCACGCTTTTGACATCCAGGCCGCGGTGAACCAGGCCGGTGCAGTAGCTGTGGCGCAGGATGTGCGGGGTGAGCGCCGGAATGGGCGGGCCGTCACTTTGGCGGTAGCGCCGGTGAACATTGCGGAAGATGCGGTCGAAATCCACGCCGTGGAGCGGGCGGGAGCCGTGATAGCAGGGAAATAAAAAATGCCGCCGGTGGCCGATGACCTCGCAGCGGCCTGCGGCACGAACGGCCGTGATGCGGCGCTGAAGTGCCTCCATAGCCGGGGCGGGCAGCGGTATTTTGCGGCAGCTTTTTTCGGTTTTGGGGGGCGCCCACACCATTCCGCCCTGCTCCTGCGAATAGTAAACCTGGTGATCGACCTGCAAATAGCCGCCGTGCAGGTGGATATCCTCGATGGTGAGCCCGGCACATTCCCCCGCCCGCAGGCCGGTATGCAGCAGGACGATAAACAGATCGCGGTAGCGGCGGCAGTAGGCGTCGGTATCCATAAAATCCAAAAGGGCGGCCTGCTGCTGCGGCGTGAGCGCCTCCCGTTCCGGCTTCGGCTCCCGCTGGAGAAAATTGAGCCGGAAAGAAAAGGGGTTCCAGCCGGCGGTGCCCTCCTCCACGGCATTTTTGAACACCGAGGACAGGAACGAGTGGTCATTGCGGATGGATTCGTAGGAAAGTCCCCCCTGATGGAGCCGGGTGAAGTACAGCTTGCAATCCCCTACCGTGACGTCCTTTGCCTTGCGGCTCCACAGCTCATCCTGCTGCAGGTGGGCGATGGTATTGCGGTAGCTGCGCCGTGTGCGCTCCCGCAGGTTCGGGCGCAGCAGCATGTGGCGCTCCACCAGCTGCCCGACGGTGGCGGTGCCCCCTGTGGATAGCCTGCCCAGCAGCCGTTGGCGGGCGATTTCGTCCTCCTTCTGCCGCAGCTCCTCCAGCGTGGGGGCGTAGCGGGTGCGGCGCTGTCCGGCCTCGCTCCAGCGGAACTGGTAGCTGCCGTCCGGCCGCTGGCTTTCGCCGGTTCGCAGCACCCGGCCGCGGCTGTCCTTGCGTTTTTCTGTTTTTGGTGCGTCTTGCATACACATTAACTCCTTTCTCGGCGACAAAATACGCCGGTATCCCCTATTTTACAACATTTTGCGGGGAAAGTGGGAGGTTTTTTTGCATTTACACCACTTTTGGGTGTAAAAATTTCGTTCGGATTTGTAAATTAGTGTAAAGGTTACAAAATGGTAACGGTATGATTTGGCAAATGGCATAAATACTGGGTGGGAATGGATGGGGCTGGGTGAAAATCGGCGCAAAAACATTGTGATTTGTGGTGGGGGCGGGGTGGGCGGCGCCCTGCGGTGCGGGGGAAAAATGCGGCGTTTACACCACTTTTTACACACAAATTTCGGGGTCGGTGGTGTAGGATTTTGGGGACAAAGGCGCTTGATCAAGCTGGTTTTCGGTACTTCGTGTGATTATAGGAGGAAATCACAATGAAAAAAGTACTCGCACTGGTACTGGCTGTCATCATGGTTTGCACCATGGCTATGGCTATTACCGTAACCAACACCGATAAGGTTGTTATCGGCGGCGGCACTGCTTCTACTACCCCCACCGATGAATACGCACAGCTCGTCCCCGGTTCTACTCTGGTTGTTAAATTTGACACTACCAATGTTAACCTCTACACCGAGGGTACTGGCGCTTCCGAGAAGTTTGTTCCTGCAAAGAACACCGTTACTGCTACCTTCACCAAGGGTGCTGAGTGGGTTGCTTCTCAGGGTTGGGTAGAAGTGAAAGCTGCTACCACTGACTCCATCACTGTCAATGGTCATTATTATGAGTATCAGATCGTTCTGAAGCAGGACTTCACCAAGACCTACAACAAGAACGTCTGCGATCTCTCCATCTCCGCTATCACTCTGCGTGCTGATGGTTATGACACCCAGAGCATCTTTGCTGAGAGCAAGACTGTGAAGTGTGCTTATGGTGTAGGCTACACCACTGCTGACCTCGGCGTTACCATTGCAGCTGACGGTACTGTTACCACCTCTCCCTCTGTTTTGGCTTCCGGTACTATCTATACTGTTAAGACCATCAACAACAATGGCAAGTCTGTAAACTCTGCCACCGTTGCTCTGGCTTATCCTGCTGTTGGCGACGGTCTCGTTGCTGAGATGCCTGTTTCTGTTGGCCAGAAGGTTCTCTATGCCAGCTTTGGCAACCTGTTCACCACCGCTGATACCGGCTATACTGATGCTGGTATTGCTGCTACCGGTAATGCCCGTGGCGCTAACAACTTCAACACTCCCGTTAAGGTTGTTTTCAATCAGGGTAAGGAAAATGCTGCTAAGGTTTACAACGTTTACGCTAAAGATCTGTCCGGCAAGATCACCAAGCTGGCTGCTACTCTGGATCGCGGCGTTCTGACCTTCACCGTTCCCGCTCTGTCCTATTTCATCGTCACCAGCGATACCGTAACCGCATCTGCTACTCAGGCTCCCACCACCCCCGGCACCACCACCAACCCCGGCACCGGCGCTAACGATGTTGTTGGCGTAGCTGCTGCTCTGGCTGTTGTTGCTCTGGTTTCCGGCGCTGCCATCTCCCTGAAGAAATAAGATAAGCCAACGCTTGCTTAATTCTCTCACGAGATAACAACAAAACACCCCCCGGTTTCTCCAGCCGGGGGGCTTTCTTTTGGTGGCGGTCACTCGGTGATCACACGGGGAACCCGCTTGGATATGCCGCAGATGATCTCATAATTGACGGTATCGGCCCAGCGGGCAAGGTCATCAAAGGTGACGCTCTCGGCACCGTCGGCGCCCGCTGCCACCACTGTATCCCCCATCTTCGCTTCGGGGATGTCGGTAACATCCAGCATCAGCTGGTCCATGCACACCCGGCCGATGACCGGCGCGCGGCGGCCATGCAGCAGCATCTCCGCACGGTTGCTCAAGGCACGGGGGTAACCGTCGGCGTAGCCCAACGCCACCGTGGCGATGCGGCGGGGCGTGGGGGCGGTGTAGCGGCGGCCGTAGCTTACCGTGGCCCCGGCGGGAATTTCCTTGACCATGGAAACCACCGTGTACAGCGACATGGCCGGACGGATCTCCAAAAGCGCGGTCATGCAGGGGTCGGGGTCCAGCCCGTACTGCGAAAGCCCCAGCCGGCACATATCCAGGTGGTAATCGGGGTGCAGCAGCGTCCCGGCGGAATTGCAGCAGTGCCGCAGTCCCACCTCCACGCCATCGGCCTGCAGGCGGTTGCACACCCGCATAAAGCGTTCAAACTGCAGCCGGGTGAAATCCCGGCTTACGGGGGTGTCCTCATCCGCCACGGCAAAATGCGTAAATATGCCGGTGATGTGCAGGCTGCCGCTTTGCGCCAGCGTTTCCACCAGCGGCACGGTGCCGTCGCTTTCGGCATCAAACCCCAAACGGCTCATGCCGGTATCTATTTTCACATGGCAATCCACCACGCACCCGGCCTTGGCAGCCTCGGCGGCCAGCTGCAGGGCGTATTCCTCGCTGAACAGCGTTTGTGTGATGGTATTGCTGGCCAGAATGGGCGCCGCAGCGGGATCGGTGTAGCCCAGCACCAGTATGGGCCGGTAAATGCCCTGCCGGCGCAGATCCAGCGCTTCCTCCAGCGTGGCCACCCCGAACCAATCGGCACCTTCCTTTTGCAGCAGTGTGGCCACCGTGGCCGCCCCGTGGCCGTAGCCATCCGCCTTTACTATGGCAAGATAGCGGCACCCGGGCGTCATATAGCGGCGTATGCAGCGGTAATTGTGGGAAAGGGCGGAAAGATCGACCTCCGCCCAGCAGCGTTTATAATCCATGTGGGAACCTCCCCTGTGAAGATAGGTATAGTATAGCCCTTTCGGGGGAAAATCGCAAGCGCATCCGAAGAAAAACAGCACTTTCCCGCTGCCCTGCACCCATCCGCCCACACCGGCATAGGATGCACCGGGCAGAAAGTGAATAATCTGCCCGCAGGGCGCCAAAACTACGGACGAAACTAAAAGTCCGGGGGTGAACAATATGACCATCAAGCGCGGCGATATCTACTACGCCGATTTGAGCCCCGTAGTGGGCAGCGAGCAGGGCGGGGTTCGGCCGGTGCTCATTGTGCAAAACGATGTGGGCAACCGGTACAGTCCCACCGTCATAGCGGCGGCCATCACCAGCCAGCACGATAAAGCCAGCCTGCCCACGCACATCCACGTGCCCGGCAGCGACAGCGGCCTTGTGCGGGACTCGATCGTTCTGCTGGAGCAGATAAGAACCATTGATAAAAGGCGGCTGAAGGAGCGCATGGGGCGGCTGGATGACACCAGCATGGCCGAGATCGACACGGCGCTCACCATCAGCTTCGGGCTGGGGCACGGCACTACATAGTGCAGCCCCGCCACCAAAAGAAAGCCCCCCGGCTGGAGAAACCGGGGGGTGTTTTGTTGTCTCAATGAGAATTAAGCAAGCGGTGGCTTATCTTATTTCTTCAGGGAGATGGCAGCGCCGGAAACCAGAGCAACAACAGCCAGAGCAGCAGCTACGCCAACAACATCGTTAGCGCCGGTGCCGGGGTTGGTGGTGGAACCGGTGTTACCAGTATTGGCGGAAGAACCACCAACATTGGGGATAACGCCGTCAGCTTTAACCATATCACGGGCATCAGTGGTGGTCATGGTCCAGTAACCAGTCTCAACACCATTGATATCCTTGGTTACACCAAAGGTCAGACCGGAAGCATACAGCTTGCCGTTAGCGTCTACACCATAGTAGTAATCATTGGTATCGCCCTGAATCTTATAGGTCAGAGAACCAGCAGTTACCTTGAAGCCATCAACATCAACAGTATTGGTGTTAATATTTACGCCATTGGGGATAACAGAAGCGCTGATATTGGTGGGCTCGCCATTAGCTACGGTGAATTTGAAAGCGGTGTTAGCGGGAACCTTCAGAGTAATCTTGCCATTTACATGAGAGGTCTCGATGGCCTCATTGCCAGTAATATACCAACCCTCGGTAGCCCAGTCAAAAGAGGCGCCAGCAGTGAGCTTGGTGGTCTTATAACCAATGTCATAAGCAGACCAGAAGTCGGAGGCGAAAACGCCAGAAACAGGCTTGGAAACGCTACCCTCATACAGCTTGCTCAAAACGAGTTTACCGTCTTTAGCGGTAAATTCAGCATAGGTACCGGTCTTCTTAACAGAAGAGATCTTCAGGGTGCTGATGGTCATATCAACCTTGCCGTCCAGAGCACGGTCAGCATTGTCAACAGGGATCTGGAACTTGCCGCCGCTAAAAGCGCCATTAACGCCCTCTACCTTGAAGTTTTTAGCGTCACGAACAGGAGCAGCTCCGCCAGTGGAGGTCAGATAGGGGTCGAGAACTTTGAAGAACTCATCGCTCAATTCCAGAACATAATTCTTGTTAGCTTCATATTTTTCAGCGAGTTGAAGAGAACCATAGTTGCTGCTGCTAGGGCCACCGGGGACAACGATTACGGCATCAGCAGCCATAGCCATGGTGCAAACCATGATGACAGCCAGTACCAGTGCGAGTACTTTTTTCATTGTGATTTCCTCCTAAAATTATTTTGGTGTGGTGTGCGGCGTCTCCACCGCCGCTTACCATGGTTATTGTATTACATATTGTAACCAATTGCAACCCCTTTTTGCAATATTTAGGGCGAAAATTTGTAAATAATCCGTGAATTCCTCCAACCATATACAAATGTGTACGCCAGAGATACACAATTCGGTTACGAAATTGTAATCAGTGTAATTATTTCCGCCGTGGGGCGTTTTATGCGGGGGGTGCGCCCGAAATGAAGAAAGCGCTATCGGGGGGAAGCCCGACGGCGCTCTCTTTTTTTGAGGAGGGAACGGCAAAAATCATTCACCAAAGCCTGTGGCGACCAGCTCGGCCAGCGCCTGCGCCGCCTGCTGTTCATCTTCGCCGGTGGCGGTGATGACGATTTGCTCGCCCTGTGTGAACGCACCGCTCATCAGCATGATGATGGATTTGGCATTGACGGGGGGTTCATCGGGGCGCCCCACCGTAATGCGGGATTTGTACTGCTTCGCCATCGCTACAAAATCCGCAGCCGGTCTGGCGTGCAGGCCGGTGGGATTGATGATGGTTGCTTGCTTTTGCTGCATGGGTCATTCCGCCTTTCTATGGTAAAAACTTGCGAGTATTTTTTCGGCGTCATCGGCACAGCCCGCCGCGCATACACACTCCAGCAGCTCCCGGCACTCCGCCGTGCTGCATCCGCACAGCGTTTCCTTCACCGCTGCGGCTGCGCCCTCGCTCATGGATAATTTTCGCATCCCCGCACCCACCAGCGCCGGGGCGGCCATGGGGTCTCCGCCCAGCTCTCCGCAAATGCTGATGGGTTTGCCCGCCGCCGTAAATGCCTGCGCCGCCATGCGAACGGCACGCCAAACGGCAGGATGATATTTTTGGCAATACCCCGCCACCGTGGCCTCGGTGCGGTCTACGGCCAGCAGGTACTGGGTCAGGTCATTGGAGCCGATACTGGCGAAATCGGCAACAGCGGCAAGGGCATCGGCACACAGCGCCATGGAGGGGATTTCGATCATAGCGCCAATGCGAAGCCGCTCGGAAACGGGATATCCCTGCTCCAGCAGGGCCCGGCGTTCTTCCTCCAGCATGGCGCGGGCGCGCAAAAAGTCCTCCACCGACCCAACCATAGGGAACATGATCCATAGGGTGCCGTGGGCGGAAGCCCGCAATGCGGCACGCAGCTGGGTGCGGAAAATGTGCGGCTGCGCAAAGCATAGGCGCAGGGCTCTTTCGCCCAAAAACGGATTTTGCTCCTGCGGCAGGGTCATGCAGTCCACCTTTTTATCCCCGCCGATATCCAAGGTACGAAGTACCACGGGTTTCTCCCCGAAGGCCTCCAGCACACGCCGGTATACATTGTACTGTTCGTCCTCTCCGGGCAGGGTTGCCCGCCCCATATAAAGGAACTCGGTGCGGAACAGGCCGACGCCGTCCATATATTCGGCAGGCTTTAGGGCCTCGGCGGTTATCTGCGCCAGATTAATGCAGATATCCACCGGGGTACCATCGGTAAGGGCGCAGGGGATTTTACGGTAAACTTCGGTTTTTTGTTTTCTTTGCCGCAGCTGTTCGGCCTTTTGCAGGTATTTCTGCTGCTCCTCCGGGGTGGGGCTCAAGCCGAAAAAGCCCTCGATGGCTTCCGCAATCACGGCATCACCGGTGCGAACGGCCGCACAGCAGTCACTGACCCCGACGATGCAGGGGATGCCGTAGCTGCGCGCAATAATCGCCGTATGGGAGGTTTCTCCGCCGATCTCGGTCACAATTGCCAGTACATTGGCGCGGTCTATTCCCGCAGTATCGGCAGGAAGCAGGTCATGCGCCACCACAATACAGGGGGCGGGCAGCGAGGAGAGATCCTGCTGCGGAAAACCCGCTAAAATACGCAGAATGCGGTTTCGAACATCGGTCAGGTCGGCAACCCGTTCCCGAATGCGCTCCTCCCCGGCAGCGGCAAACATTTTAATATACTGTCCGAATACGGTCATGACTGCTTCACCTACGGGCAGTCCGTCCTCCAGGGCCATCGCCATGTCCTCTGCCATGGCCTCGTCCTCGGCAATCTCGATATGTGCCTGTAATATCTTTGCCTGCTCCGCAGAAGTGGCTTCCAGCCGGCTGCACAGGCAATGCAGCTCCTCTTTTGCCTGCTCCAGTGCTTCGGCAAAGCTTTGTACGGCTCCCTGTTCTTCTATTTGGTACAGGCAGTCCTCCGGCTGAACCGGTCGATAGCAAAAAGCACTGCCGACCGCCAACCCGGTAGAAACAGGTAGTCCTTTGTAATGTATCATATTTTCCTCATTCCCGCTAAAGGGCATATTCCGCTGCGATTTGCTCCAACAGAAACGCTACACCGTCCTCCTCATTGGAGGCGGTGACATAATCGGCGATCTTCTTGACGGATGGTAAAGCATTGCCCATCGCAACCGACAGCCCTGCCGTTGTAAGCAGTTCTATGTCATTTTCGTAGTCACCGACTGCACAGCATTCCGAAAGGGAAATTCCCAAATGACTGCACAGCTGAACCAGTCCTTCCGCCTTATTGATGCCGCGCGGAATGACCTCCAGGATATTTTCGCTGGACATTGTTGTATCAAAAGCGGGAAGCTCCCGCCGGATATATTGAATGATGTTTTCGGCCGAAGTCAGATCGCTCCGAAAGATCATTTTATTCAGCGGCAGGCTTTCCAGCTCTTGCCCGGTCGATATGTAATGGATGGGGAACAGATGCAGCCCTTCCTGCCGGGACTGCTTGTGGTAGTCCGAATAGAAGCCGGTCATGGCCGAGCCGTTGGGAAAATAGGCGCCCTCCGGGGTGGTAATGCAAAAATCCACCCCCTGTGAAAGACAGTACTCTACCAAGGACAGGATCTCCGGTTTGGGCAGCAGACGGCGAAAAATGACCTTGCCCTGCGGGAAGGAGACGACCTCTCCGCCGTTATTGCAGATCATGGGGGCAGAAGGCTGTATCTGCTTTGCATAATGCTCCAGAATAGCATATTCCCGCCCGGTGCAAACGGTAAACAGTACACCGCAGCGCCGCAGCTTCCGGATGGCAGCAAGCGATCGGGGAGATATTCTCTTTTCCTCATTGAGAAGCGTCCCGTCCAAATCGGATACGACAAGCCGAATTCGGTGGTTAAACTTGATGGGTTCAGTCTTATTATTCATTCTGTAGTTTTGTATCGGGCTGCAGCGAAAGGCGGCGCTTCAGCTGTACAAAGGTACGGTGCCGATCCCCCCGCGTATAGGCCTTGGCATATTCTACGGCTATTCCTTTTTTATTCCTTACAACACGGGTATTCTGGAACAGCGGCGCCCCTACCGTGGTCTGCAGCAAGGCTGCTTCGTACGGACCGGCAACGCACACCTCCCATATTTCCTCGCCGTTATCAATCTCCACCCCGGCCTTCTCCAGCTCATTGTAAAGCGAGGCGGTGGAAAAATCGATCTCCTGCCAATTGAGCTTTTCGTAGCTGGCACGGGGCAGATAGCTGGTGCCGAGCTGCGTGGGAACGCCGTCACTGTAACGGACGCGCTGGATCTTCAAAACCTCCTCACGCCCGACAGACAGCATCTCCTGCACCGTTTGCTCCGGGATGACCAGTTCTGCAGAGATAAGCATGGTGCTGACGGTATTGCCGCGCTGGGTGGCGTCCTCGTAAAAGCCCTGAAGCAGGGCGACACATTCGGCATAGCTGTTATTGGCAACAAAGGTGCCCCGCCCCTGCTGCTTAACAAGGTATCCCTCATTCTGCAGCTCATTGATCGCCGTGCGGATGGTGGTGCGGCTGACATTGAACATGGCCTCCAGCTCGGACTCCGTAGGCAGGACATCACCGGGTCTTAAACCGCGTGCCTCGATGATGGCAAGCAGTTCTTTTTTTACCATATGGTATAGCGGCTGATTGTTCTTTTCTTTTTCCATATAGATACTCCTATCCTTCTGCAGAAATAAAAGGAATGAAACCAGTTATATTATACCATTTTTGTGACCGGAGTGGTAGTTCTTATTTTTCTCCGTCAAAAGGCTTCGGCCTCTGTGAACCTGTTGGGTACATTCTTCTTCCATGAGCCCCTGATCGATTTGCAGTTCTCCGCTGCTTATCTTTTGTGCGGTCTGGAAAAACAGCTGCTCTGCACCCGGGAACACGCTGCCGATGACCCAACTGCTGATACCGGTCATAAGCGCCGCAGCAGCGCACATTGGGCATGGCTTGTAATTTGCCACAAGAACGCAGCCCCGGAGAGACTTACTGCCGCATATTTCCGATGCCTTGCGAATGGCAAGCATTTCGGCATGGGCGGTGGGGTCGCAGCGGGTATTTTCCTTGTTCCCCGCCGCCGAGATCACCTCACCCTGCGGCGTTGCAATCACCGCACCGTATGGCTCATCTCCACGTCGGATTGCAGCCTCCGCTTCGGCCATCGCGCGGCGCAGCAGTGAAAGCTCCTTTTGTCTATCCATGGTCACAGCTCCTTTTGCGGAGAAGGCCTGCCCCTGCAAAAGGGGCAGGATCTCCGAAAGATTTATTCCTTCATTTCGTAGTAGCGCTTTGCAATGATAGCAGCTACCCGTGCATTGTTGCGTACGATCTCGACATTGGTGCGCAGGCTGGCGCCGCCGGTTGCCTCGCAGACTTTGGAAAGCAGGAACGGTGTACTCTTTTCACCGGCAATGCCCTGCTCCTGTGCCTGCTCTACCGCTTTGGCAATAGCCTTGTTAATCACCGCCTCATCAAAGGCGAACTCCTTCGGAACGGGATTGGACAGGATCACTGCGCCGGGGAAGCCCATCGACCATTTTTCGCGAACGAATTTGGCCACCTGGTCGTAGTCATCAATGCGGTAGTCGATGCGGTATTCGCTGTACGGCGTGAAGAATGCCGGGAAAGAATCGCAGCCCATACCGATTACGGGGACGTCCTTTGTTTCCAAGTACTCCTTTGTACGCCCGATATCAAGAATGGATTTGCAGCCGGCGCTGATGATGGCCACGCTGCTGCGCGCCATTTCCTCCAGATCGGCGGAAACATCCATGGAAAGCTCACCGCCGCGTGCAACGCCACCGATACCGCCGGTCGCCATAAAGCGGATTCCTGCCATGGCCGCCGTACGCAGAATGGCGGCAATGGTAAAGCCGGCGCTGACCCCCTGCGATACCGCATAGGGAATCCCCTTAACGGATGCCTTCATTGCTTTGGTGCCGGGATCGTCGGGATTATTGGAAATTCCGATGATCTGCTCCTTGGAAAGTCCGACGATGACTTTGCCGTGATATACGCCAATTGTAGCAGGGACGGCACCGTTTTCGCGCACGGTTTCTTCTACCATCATGGCGGTTTCAATGTTGGTGGGATAGGGCATTCCATGAGTGATGATAGAGCTTTCTAGCGCTACAACGGGTTTATTTGCATTGAGTGCTTCCTGTACTTCTTGACTGATCACAAAATTGTTGTTCATTTTTTTCTCCTATGTTTTATTGCGAATGAGAAGGTAATATCAGAAAATTCCGACTGCCGCCAGAACACCGACCGCCACCATCATAATCAGCATTACCTTAACGGGGCTGAGGTTCTTCTTAAACAGCTTGAAGCACAGCAGTACGACCAGCAGGGAAAGGAGCTTTGGCATGATGGCATCAAACAGATCGGTTTGCAGGCTGATGATATTATCACCGGTGCCGAATGCCAGCTTGGTGGAGATATTGACATAAGAAGCAGTCAAAGCGCCCATAACGCAGCAACCGACGATCCCTGCCGCATTGACCAGCTTATCCATCAGGCCGCCCTGCAGGATCTTGCCCACGGCATCCTTGCCCAGGCGATAGCCCAGCTTGGTGAAGTACCAGCACATGATCCACATGCTGCCGCAGATGAGCAAAACGAATACTGCCGGGCCCAAAAGTCCCAAATTGTTATCGAGGGTGAGGCTGACGCCGATGGAAAGGAACAGGGGCCACAGAATCCCCTGGTTGAGGGTATCGCCAATGCCGGCCAAGGGGCCCATGAGTCCGGTCTTTACCGCGGTGATGGCAGCACCGGGAATGGCGTCCTCGCCGCTGACGGCGCGCTGCTCCTCCATGGCTACCACAATACCCAATATAACAACACCGATGTAGGGCTCGGTATTAAAGAATTCCATGTGGCGGGTGAGAGCTTCCGCAAGCTCCTCCTTGGTTTTATACAGCTTTGCAAGGATATGGTTGATGGAGCTGGTAAGGCCAAGGCTGACAAAGCGTTCATAGTTGACACACTGCCAGGCAAAGAGATACCACTTGACTGCTGCCCACAGCAGGTCCTTTTTGGTGATCAGAGATTCTTTCATTGTAAGTTTTTTATCCATTCAGGAGGCCCTCCTCTTTATGGGGATGATTGAAGAGGTACAGAGCAGCAGCTATCACGGCAAAGGCGGCAACGCCAACCAGAGAGACACCGAGATATGCCGTAAGCATAAAGCCCAAGAAGAAATAGGGGACGGCTCCGCCCTTCATTACGATCTTCAGGGTCAAAGCGATACCAACCGCAGGCAAAACACCGCCGATGGTTCCGAAAATGCCCAGAATATTATCACCGACATACTCCAGAACGCTGCTGACTGCGGTAGTACCGAAGTAAGCTGCCAGCGAAACCGGGACAAAGGTGATCAGCAGCAGGACGATTTGAGGCAGCAGGGTATTATAAATAAACATGGATTTTGCGTTTCCCTTGCTTGCTGCCTTATCCGCCATGTGGAGGAACAGTACATTAAAGGTATTGCGGCCGATCCATACGACGGAACCGATCACGCCCAACGGCACCGCCAGGGTAAGTGCAACGTTGACATCCATATTGGTGCCAAGCGCCAGCGCAGTAGCCAGTGTGCCTGCCATACAGGCGTCGGAGGGCTGCGAGCCGCCGACGGACATCCACCCCATATAAATGAGCTGAATGCTGGCGCCGATGATTGCACCCTCAACCGGCTGGCCCATGATAATGCCAACCAGCGTAGCGGCAATGAACGGGCGTGTGACCGTCAGATAGCCGATCAGCCAGCAAGAGCTGCCCATGTAGTAAACAAGACCTATCAGAATTGCTTGCAATACAGTCATAGCTTCATACTCCTCTTATAATAATTTTTCCATCTGTACGGCGCTGTCGTTCGGGACACGCTGTACAAACACATTGATTCCTTTTGCTATCAGTCTTTTGAATACTTCCTGCTCCGCAGGTGTTGCTGCAATATCGCGGCAAAGCTTAACCCGGCCGGGGCGCATACCCATACCACCTGCGTTGAGTTCCTTGATCTCCACCCCCTTCTCCACCAGACGCTCGACGGTATCCGGCGTTTTTACCAGCAGGAGAATTTCCTCCTTATCACTGTCACCCAGCAGATAAGCTGCAGCCTCATCTGCCGTTTGACACAGCGGGACAAAATCCTTCGGCACGGCCATAACGCAGACCTGCTTCAAAAATGCATCATTCGCAGTTGCGTCATCAACGATCATTATCGTATTAAAATGACGAATACGGCACCACTGGGTCATAACCTGACCGTGGATCAGTCTTTCATCAATACGAACCAAAACCAAGTTCTTCATACCGTTACTCCTTTATGTTCAGCTTTTCTTTGATATCGACCATGGAGACCCTTGCTGCCTGCATGGCGTTTTCCTTTACTTCCTCCAGCGTGGCGTCCTCGCGATTGGAGATCGCTTCTATCACCATGGCAAGGTTTGCGCCGGTTATGACCTCGTAGCTTTCCTGCCGCAGATTACGCAACGCAACATTTGCAGGCGTTCCCGCAAAGAGATCCGCCAGAACCAGTACGCCGTCACCGGTGTTCAGCTCTCGCACCGCCCTGACAAAACATTCGTTATACTCCTCGATATCCATACCGGGTTCCAGGCATAGTGCCCGGTATTGGGGAAAATCATCACCCATTATCATCTCTGCGCTGCGGACAAAGCCCTCCGCCAGCGAACCGTGGGCGATCAGTAAAATTCCAACCATCGGATCCTCGCTCCCTTCATATATGCAGAATTTAATTTCTTAAAGAATCATTTTATCGGATAAAAGCCTTCGAAGCCGAAACGGAGCTTTAATAACCTTTCGACTGTTCTCCCCGGATCAGGCTGATGGCGGAGCTGGTTCCCAAGCGGTCAGCCCCCGCTTGCAGAAAGGCCTCCATATCCGCTACGCTGCGAATTCCGCCTGCCGCTTTGATTTTGACCGAAGGATCGATGTACTCCTTGAACAGCTCGATATCCTCCGGTACGGCACCCGCAGTCCCAAAGCCGGTAGAGGTTTTGATGTAATCGGCACCGGCGGCGCTGACGGCTTTGCATGCGGCGATCTTTTCCTCGCGGGTGAGGTAGCAGGTTTCTATGATGACCTTCAGGATCTTGCCCTGTGTTGCCTCACGAATGGCCCCAATCTCTTTTTCAATGGCATCAAAATCATTGTTCTTGGCATCGGAGATATTGATGACCATATCGATTTCGTCAGCACCGTCCTTAACCGCCTCCCGGGCCTCGGCAACCTTGGCGGCAGTCGTGCTGTAACCCAATGGGAACCCGATAACCGTACAGATGGCCACCTCGCTGCCAAAGGCTTTTTTCACGCGCCGGATGTAGCAAGGAGGGATGCATACCGAAGCCGTTTTGTACTCGATTGCCTCCCGACACAAGCATTCGATCTGCTGCCATGTTGCGGTGGGCTTTAGCAGCGTGTGGTCCACGTGCGATAGAATTTCCTGCGTATCCATAATCTTTTTTCCTTTCAATGTCTGATATCGGTATGACCTATTCTGTAATTGTCAAATTGGTAATACTGTTTCCAACACCATGAGTATAAACCATCCACAATGAAAATGGAATAGGCCTCAACCATTTTTGGATATAATTCTAAAATCTCGGCCGATTTTTGGTTGATTTGTAGTATTCAATAGGACGTAATCTCAATATTAATCATGATGAATATGAATATTTCAGAAAGAAAACAGAAGTTTTATCATTGAATTCGATATATAATCGAAAATTGATATCTACCAATACTTCTTTTATAAAGAAAGAAGCCCCTGCAAAAAGCAGAGGCTTGCAAAGAGAAATACCATTAAATTTTATCAGATGCCCAAATACATTGCCATATACTGCTTGGCGCTGCGACGCCAGCTGAAATCGCACTTGAGCGCGCGGGGCAGCATTTCATAGCGGAATTCGCTGTAATACAGCCCCATGGCACGCCGCACGGCGCCCAGCATATCATCGCCGTTGTAGCTTTGGAAGGTGAAGCCGCAGCCGCCGCCGGGGGTGTCCCAGTCGATGATGGAATCGGCCAGGCCGCCGATGCTGCGCACGATGGGAATGGTGCCGTACCGCAGGGCGATCATCTGCGCCAGACCGCAGGGCTCGCTTTGGCTGGGCATCAGGAAGAAATCGGCTCCGGCGTAGATCTGCCGGGAAAGGGCGGGCAAAAAGCCGCAGGTAAAGGCCACCTGCTGCGGGTGCCGCCGCTGCATCTCCCGGAAAAATTCCTCATAGCGGTACTCGCCGTTGCCCAGTATGACGACCTGCATCCCCATGCGCAGCATATTTTCCATGGCGTATTCCACCAAATCAAAGCCCTTGTGGCTTACCAGGCGGCTTACCATGGCCAGAATGGGGGTATCGGGCTCCTCCGGCAGGTGCATCTGCTGCTGCAGGGCGGTCTTGCACACCGCCTTGCCCTCCGGCTTGGCTGGGGAATAATTCGCGGCAAGGCTGCGGTCCCTGGCGGGGTTATACCCTGCGGTATCTATGCCGTTTAATATGCCGCACAGCTTCCACTGCTTCTGCCGCAGTATTTCATCCAGCCCATGCCCGAAATAGGGGTCAAGGATCTCGCGGGCATAGGTGGGGCTTACCGTGGTGATGCGCTCGCATTCCTCCAGGGCGCCCTTCATCATATTCAGATCCCCGTGGAATTCCACCTTACCGATGGCCCAGTCCGGCAGCCCGCACACATCCCCGGCTACATCCAGCCCGAACTGCCCCTGATACTGGATATTGTGGATGGTGAAAACGGTGTGGGTGCGGGAAAGCTTGGGCACGCCCCGATAGAATACATTGAGGTAAACCGGGATAAGGGCGGTCTGCCAGTCGTTACAATGGATGACGTCCGGCTCGTAATCGATATGGGTCAGCGTTTCCAGCACGGCCTTGGAGAAAAATGCAAAGCGTTCGGCTTCATCAAAGTAGCCGTAAATGCCTTCCTCCCGCTTAAAGTACTGTTCGTTATCCAAAAAGTAATACTGCACGCCGCCGTGCTGCAGGGTGAACACACCGCAGTGCGCCACCCGCCACGAAAGCGGCACCCCAAAGCTGGTAAGGAAGGTCATATTGCTGCGCCACTGCAGGCCGATGCTGCTGTACAGCGGCATGATGACCCGGCACTCGGCGCCCTCCTTTTGCAGGGCGGCAGGCAGGGAACCGGCTACATCGGCCAGGCCGCCCGAGGCGGCAAAGGGGCTGCATTCACTGCACGCAAACAGAATTTTCATACCAAGCCTCCTATATTATTTATACACGGGTATCCCGGGGGATGTATAACGGATAGGTGGCATAGCCGGCCAGACGGCGGCTATCGGCCACCAGTACGCCCTTATCACAGATGCAGTAATCGAGGTCGGCACCGTTGCCGATGCTGCACCCCTGCATGATGATGGAATTCTTCACCACAGCGCCGTGCCCGATGCGGGCCCCGCGGAACACGATGCAGTTTTCCACCCGCCCCTCGATGATGCAGCCGTCTGCCACAAGGGAATTGGAAACCATGGCGGAAAGGCCGTATTTCACCGGGACCTCATCCTGCACACGGGTGTAGACGGGACGGTCCATCGGGAACAGGGAATTGCGCACGGCGGGGTTCAGCAGGCACATCGAAATATCAAAGTAGGCCTGCATGCTGTCCGCCGCCCGGCAGAAGCCGTCATACCGGTAGCAGTAGATGGGCAGCTCCCGGCCCTTCTGGATAAGGCAGGTATCCACAAAGGAATACTGGTTGAGGCTGGCCGCCTCGGTGACGAGCTGAATGAGCAGCTGGCGGTTGATGATATACATATTGGTGAACATCCATGCGCCCTCACCGCCGCGGGTCGCCTCCTGCAGGCGGCCGTTTTCATCGGGGGTGACCATGACCTTGCCATGGCCGGTATCGGTGCAGATGAGGGTAATGCCGGCATCATGGGCGATATGATATTCCAGAACGTCGGAAAGATCCACCCCGCACAGCACATCGCAGTCCGAAACGGCAAAATAATCCGCATTGGAGGCCTGCAGGTAGCTTAAAATGCCTGCCATCGATTCCAGCGTGCCCCGGCTGTAACCGATGCTGCCCGCAGAGGAATAGGGCGGGAAAAAGGCGATGCCGCCCCGCTTGCGGGAAAGGTCCCATTCCTTGCCGGAGCCGACGTGCTCCATCAGGGAGTGGTAGTTGTTCTGCATCACCAGCGCCACCGAATCCACGCCGGCGTGGGACATCCGGGAAAGCACCAGATCGATGAGGCGGTAGCGGCTGGCAAAGGGCACCGAGCCCATGGAGCGCCGGGCAGTCAGGCCGCCGAGGGCGTCATCATGCGAATTGGAAAAAACAATACCGGTCAATTTCGTATTTGCCATGTTACAGCACCTCCTCTACATCCTGCTCCACCATGCTGCGGGCGAGGACGACCACCCCGGCTCCCACCGTTACATCGGCGCCGATGACGGTAACGCCCCATTGATCCTTCTCGGTCATCAGCTCGGGGCGTTCCCCTACATAGGCCCCCCGGCGGATAACGGCATCCTCCGCCACGATGGCAAAGTGTACCTCGGCGCCCTCCTCCACCACGGCGCCCGGCATCAGGATACTGGAATCCACCACGGCGTTTTTGGCCACCTGTACCCCGGAAAAGAGGATGGAGAAATCCACATGGCCGGCGATCTCGCAGCCCTCGGAGACCATCGAATTCTGTACCTTGGCGCCCGGGGCGATGTAATGCGGCGGCATGCAGGGGTTGCGGCTGTAAATCTTCCAGCTGGGGTCATAAAGGTCCATCGGCACCTTGGGGTCCAAAAGGTCCATATTGGCCTCCCACAGGCTGTCGATGGTTCCGACATCCTTCCAGTAGCCCTCGAAGGAATAGGCCACCAGCTTTTCGCCCGCCGAAAGCATCTTGGGGATGATATTTTTGCCAAAATCCTTTTCGGAATCGGCGTCGGCGTCATCGGCCAGCAGGTATTCCCGCAGCTTTTTCCAACTGAAGATGTAAACGCCCATCGAAGCGAGATTGCTCTTGGGATTCTGGGGCTTTTCTTCAAATTCGTAAACGGTGGTATCCTCGCGGGTATTCATGATCCCGAAGCGGGAGGCCTCCTCCATCGGCACCTCAAAGACGGCGATGGTGCAGTCGGCGCCCATCTTTTTATGATGCGCCAGCATTTTGGTGTAGTCCATCTTATAGATGTGGTCACCGGAAAGAATGAGGACATATTCGGGGTCGTAGCGCTCAATAAAGGGGATGTTCTGGCAGATGGCATTGGCGGTACCGGTGTACCAGTCGCTGCCGCTGCTTTTCTGGTAGGGGGGCAGCACAAATACGCCGCCGTTCAGCCGGTCGAGGTCCCACGGCTGGCCGTTGCCGAGGTATTCATTGAGCACCAGCGGCTGATACTGGGTAAGCACGCCTACCGTATCGATGCCGGAATTGACGCAGTTGGAAAGGGGAAAGTCGATGATGCGGTATTTGCCGCCGAAGGGCACCGCAGGCTTGGCAAGCTTTTTCGTCAGGGCGTACAGCCGGCTGCCCTGACCGCCTGCCAGCAGCATAGCCACCCATTCTTTCTTCATGAACATCTGTTGTCACTCCTTCTCGGTGTTAGTGGGTTCCAGTATAATGCAGCACAGCGGCGGCACATCCAGCGTAATGCTGTTGGCCCACTGGCCCAAAGGTTCCTGTTCGCTGCGGTACAGCTGCTCCGCCGGGCAGCCTGCCCCGCCGAAGCGTTCTTCCTCGCTGCACAGCACCACCCGGTAGGCATCGGCCTCCGGTACGCCCATGCGGTAGTCCTCCCACCGCTGCGCGGCAAAGTTGCACAGCACCAGCGTCTTGCGGCCCTTTTCATCGGTCCGGTAATAGGTGATGACGCTGCGGGTGTTGTCATCAGCGTTCAGCCACCGGAAGCCGTCCCAGCTATCCTCCACCTGCCACAGGGCGGGGTGGGCCAGATAGTAGTGATTGAGCGCCCGGATAAAGTCCCTGGTTTTGCGGTGGGTATCGTAGTCCAGCAGCATCCAGTCCAGCCCCTTGCGGTAGTCCCATTCAATGAACTGTCCGAATTCGCTGCCCATAAAGAGCAGCTTTTTGCCGGGGTGGGTCATCATGTAGCCCATAAAGGTGCGCAGCCCTGCAAATTTCTGCTCATAGTCGCCGGGCATTTTATTCAGCAGCGAGCCCTTCCCGTGCACCACCTCATCGTGGGAGATGGGCAGGATGAAGTTTTCGCTGAAGGCGTACATCATGCTGAAGGTGAGCTTATCGTGGTTGTAGCTGCGGAAGTAGGGGTCCAGCGAGGTGTAGAACAGGGTATCGTTCATCCAGCCCATGTCCCATTTGAAGTTGAAGCCCAGCCCCCCGACCTCCGGCGGGCGGGTGACCAGCGGCCATGCCGTGGACTCCTCCGCGATCATCAAAAAGCCGGGATGCTCGCTTAAAAGGGAGCTGTTGAGCTTCCGCAGGAAGGCCACCGCCTCCAGGTTCTCCCGGCCGCCGTTGATATTGGGGCGCCATTCGCCGTCCTGCCGGCCGTAATCGAGATACAGCATACTGGCTACGGCGTCCACCCTTATGCCGTCGATGTGATATGTATGCGCCCAGAAGTTGGCGCTGGAAACCAGGAAGCTCTGCACCTCGGTACGGCCGAAGTCAAAGACCCGGGTGCCCCAGTCCTTATGCTCCCACTTGGCGGGGTCGCTGTATTCGTAGCAGCATTCGCCGTCATATTCGTAAAGCCCGAACTCATCCTTGGGGAAGTGCGCCGGCACCCAGTCCATGATGACCCCGATGCCTGCCTCATGCAGGGCATCCACCAGCGCCATGAAATCATGCGGGGTACCGTAGCGGCTGCTGGGGGCGTAGTAGCCCGTCACCTGGTACCCCCACGAACCGTCAAAGGGATACTCGGTGGGGGGCAGCAGCTCCACATGGGTATAGCCCATGTCCTTCAGGTAGCCGGGAAGCGCCCCGGCCAGCTGCCGGTAGCTGTAATAGCTGCCGTCCTCATTGCGCCGCCACGAACCGATATGCAGCTCGTAGATATTGACCGGCAGGCTGCGGGCGTCCTTTCCGGCCCGTTTTGTCATCCAGTCCGCATCATGCCAGCGGTACCCGCCCAACCGATACACCTTACTGGCGTTTTCGGGGGGCGTTTGGGTATGGTAGGCAAAGGGATCGGCCTTATACAGCGTGCGCCCGTCCCCGGTGATGATCCGGTATTTATAGCAATCGTAGTCGTGGGTCTCCTCCACCGTTACGCCCCAGAGTCCCTGATCGTTCAGGCGGGTCATGGGGTGGGCTTCGGCGTCCCAGCCGTTAAAATCCCCAACCACACTGACCGCCGCCGCATGGGGTGCCCATGTGCAGAAGGAGGTTTTCCCGTTCAGCTGCCGGTGTGCGCCCAAAAGCTCCCATGCGTGCGCATTAGTGCCCTGGTGGAATAGATAAACCGGCATTTCCTTCGATTTCGTGATCCTGTTCATGATCCTTGCATCGTCTCCTTTTCCGGAAGGGATAACAGCCAACGGACAAAGCGAATGTTCCTTTTTGTCCATAATACATTGTAACACATCCGTAAAAATCGGGCAAGTTATTTATGCCCTTATTTGTGCAGTTTTACATATAGTCCACTTTTCTTGCGGTTTTTAATGCATTTTGATGAACCCTGCCAAAAGCTGCCTGCGGCTTGCCATTTTTCCCGCAAAATGCTACTATAAATATAACCCATTTTGCGAAGGAGACCCCCGACCATGTTTGTCGATCTGCATATCCACAGTTATTTTTCCGATGGCGCCCAAACCCCGGAGCAGGCAGCCCTGCTGTGCCGGGATAGCGGCGTCGGGCTGGCCGCCCTGTGCGACCACAACAGCTGGCTGGGCTGCGAGCGTTTTGCCGCCGCCTGCCGGGAGCTTGGTGTTCTGTCCATCCGCGGGGCGGAGTTCGACTGCCACCGGGAGGGACGGCACCTGCACATACTGGGGTACGGCTTCACCCCCACGCCGCAGCTGGCCGCCATTGCCCACCGCAGCCGGGAGCTGCTGTTACAGATGAGCATTGACCTCATCGAAAGGATGGCGGCGGACTACCCGCAGCTGGATGCCGGGGAATACCGGGACTTTCAATACGACCCCCTGCTGGGCGGCTGGGCGGGGCTGCATTACCTGCACCAAAAGGGCATCACACCCACCGTAAGCGAGGGGATGCTGCTGTATGCCCGCTACGGGCTGGATTATTCCACCTACCCCTTTCCCGATGCCGGGGAGGTCATTGCGGCCATCGGGGCGGCGGGCGGAACGGCGGTGCTGGCCCACCCCGGAAACTACTTTTCCGGCATGGAACTAGCCAGTTTATACACCACTTTTAATGAGCTGTGTGCGCTGGGGCTGGGCGGCATCGAGGCCTACTATCCCACGCACAGTAAAATTTTTGCAGCGCAGACGGCGCTGTTCTGCGAGAAAAAAGGGCTGCTCATCACCAGCGGAAGCGATGATCATGGGCTTTTTGCCCACATGGGCGGTTGGCAGCAGCATCGCATCGGCTGCCAGATGATGGAACCGCATCGCCTGCGGCTGGGCACTTTAGTGCCGGAGGAATGAGCGAAAATTTACACCATTTCTACACCATTTGCGAAAAAAATTCTCCGGGCGCTCATCGCTCGGAGGATATTTTTTCCTGCTCCTCCGTCCCGTAAAAGATGAAATCGTCCACATCTCCCGCAACGGAAAACCAGTTTTCCCCAATATCAAATGAATACGTGTTATTTTCTGGCATGATGATGCTCCTTTGTGCAAGATTTAACTTCCACATTCTATGCAAATTCCGCCCGAAAGATGCCCAAAAAACATTATGATTATAGGAGGAAATCACAATGAAAAAAGTACTCGCACTGGTACTGGCTGTTGTTATGGTTTGCACCATGGCTATGGCTCTGAACATCGACACTGGCAACAAACTGATCGTTACTGGTGGCTCTAATCTTGCTAAAATCACTCTTGACCCCAACGTAGATATTGATTTTACCGAAACTTATTACCTGCCGGTTCCCACTGCTTATTTTGATTATCTCGGCACAGTTCCTACTGGTAAAGAGATCGGTGATGTCTACACCGTTTCCGGCCTGAATGGCGCTTTTAGCTCTGACAAGAAGTCTTACGTTGTTCCTGTAAAGGTTGCTGACAAGGCTCTCGACAATGTTGCTGACCTGTCCCTCACTCCTTTCACCATTAAGAAGGATGCTGACAACTATGCTACCTTCAAGATCGTGAACAATGTGTTTGTTCTGGATAAGCTGGTAATTGGCCGCATGGATAAGACTCTTGGTGCACCTTCCATTTCTGAGGAGGCTAATAAGCTGTATGCGAACTATGATATCGGTTATGCAGCACATGATGTTATCGATGCTGATGGTGAAAAGACCGTTGTCAATGGCTGGAACTACAACAACTCTAGCAAAGCTACCACTGTTGATCTGGAGAACAATGTTACCCTGACCGTTCCTGCTAAGACTTATTTCACCTTTAAAAAGGTCGAAGGCATCAATACTGTTCCTAACCTCGGCCTTGGGGATACCGCTGTTGTAGCTAATGGCTACACCGTTTCCGCTGGTACCATTGAGTATAAGATCGAAGCCACCAACGGTTCTAACGATCTGTACTATGCTGTATCCAAGACTAGTAAGGTTTATACTGCTGGCTTGACCTTCGTTATTGAGAAGAATGCTGTTGGTGTCGAAACCGGCTACTGGACCCTGAAGACCACCGATTATCCCTATGCTATCTTCCAGGGCACCAAGGCTCTGAATGTTACCGCTATCCCCGGTGCTACCACTGGCACCACCGGCTCCACCGGCACCACCACCAACCCCGGCACCGGCGCTAACGACGTTGTTGGCGTAGCTGCTGCTCTGGCTGTTGTTGCTCTGGTTTCCGGCGCTGCCATCTCCCTGAAGAAATAAGATAAGCCACCGCTTGCTTAATTCTCATTGAGACAACAAAACACCCCCCGGTTTCTCCAGCCGGGGGGCTTTCTTATTGCGCCGGGGGGCGGGATGTGGTATCATATCCATAGAAAATAAAAAGGAGCCGACTATGGATTATAAGCAGAAATTCATCGAATATTATCAGGCCAACATCCACCGGGAGGGCGCCGACCGCCTGCTGGAATGGCTGCAAACCACCGATTTTTTCACCGCGCCCGCCAGCACCCGCTACCATTGCGCCTGCCCCGCCGGGCTGGTGATGCACAGCATCAACGTCTACGAGGTGATGATGGAAAAGCACTTCGACCCCGAAACCGATAGTGCCGAAAGCTTTGCGCTGTGCGCCCTGCTGCATGATGTGTGCAAGGCGCAGTTCTATAAGGTCAGCTCCCGCAATGTGAAAAACGAGCGAACCGGCCAGTGGGAAAAGGTGCCCTATTATGTCATCGAGGATGCGTTCCCCTACGGCCACGGCGAAAAAAGTGTGTTCCTCATCGAGCGCTTTGTGCGCCTGAAGCCGGCCGAGGCGACGGCCATCCGCTGGCACATGGGCGGCTTTGATGACGCTGCCCGGGGCGGGAATTTTTCCATAAGCGTGGCCTACGATAAATACCCCATCGCCGTCAAGCTGCATCTGGCGGATCTGGAGGCCACCTACCTGCGGGAAAAGGAAACCAGCGCCGTCAATCATTAAAACCGATAAAACCCCCGGGGTAACCTCCGGGGGCATTTTTGCGGGAATAACCCCGACGGCCGCGGCATACCATGGGGCAAAGGGGGCGAGCGCATGAGGAAGCTTTTGCCGATGATACTGTGCCTGCTGTTGGTGGGCTGCGCCGGAAGGGAGCCTGCGGGCATCACGCCGGAGGAGATAACCGCCCGGCTGACCGCCGACTGCCGGTTCACCGCGGCGTTTCGATACGATAGCGTGGAGGGCTGCGCCGAGGTGGAAAAAGCAGGCAGCACGCTGCGCATCGCCATGACCGACCCGGAGGTGCTGCAGGGGCTGCAGTTCGTGCTGGGGCCGGAGGGCAGCCAGATGATCTACGGCGATACCGTTGTGGATCTGCTGGATCATACCATCCACGAGGAGGCGCTGGCGGCGGTGGTGCAGCGGGCGCTGGCCGGTGCCGATCCGCTGACGGTCACACGGCAGAACGGCAGCATACGGGCGGTGGCGGACTGCACTTTTTTCCATTATGAGGTCACGCTGGCGGAGGACACCGGCTATCCCACGGGCATCGCCGTGCCGGAATTGAATATTGAGGTTCGCATCAGCGAGTACGCCCCGGCGGCAGGGGTGTAGCGCAATAAGAAAGCCCCCCGGCTGGAGAAACCGGGGGGTGTTTTGTTGTCTCAATGAGAATTAAGCAAGCGGTGGCTTATCTTATTTCTTCAGGGAGATGGCAGCGCCGGAAACCAGAGCAACAACAGCCAGAGCAGCAGCTACGCCAACAACATCGTTAGCGCCGGTGCCGGGGTTGGTGGTGGTGCCGGTGGAGCCGGAAGCAGCAGGAGCAGAAACGTTCTTCAGAGAACCGTTGTAGATGCCAACGATGCTGTTAGCGGGAGCAGTGAAGGTCATAACGCCATCTTCAACAGTGAAGGGAACAGCAACAACCTTGCCATCGTTACCAACAGCGTAAACCTTGTAGGTATCCTTGACACCAGTCTTGGTTACAGCAGCGGTGGTGTTGATGGGGTTAGCAATGCCGTCAACCAGCTTGGCGGGGTCATAGTTGTACTTGGCCTGGAATTCAGCCTTAGCCAGATAACCCTTGGCAGTAGCCAGATCAGCAACCTTGAACTTCTGACCAACTTTCAGAGTCCAAGCAGCAACATCATACTTATTGCCGCTGTCCAGTTTCTCGGTCAGGGTTTCGGTAGTGATAGCTTTGCCATCCTTTTCACCAGCAACAGCGGTGTAAACGGTCTCATAATCGTTCAGGTTGATGGTGGTGCCTTCGGAACCGAGAACATACTCATCAGAACCGTAGCCAACAGCATACTCAATCTTGGGGCTGTTCTTGGGATCGCCATCAAATACGAACTCGTTGGCGGTAGAACCATAAGCCTTTACAACCATCTTGGTGATGGAGAGATCCAGTACCTTATCGTTAGCGATACGCATGGCATCTTCCTTCAGGGTAATCTGATACTGATAGTCAGCAGCAACTTTCTTGTCGCCGCCATCCTTCAGGATCCACTTTGCGCTGGCAATCAGTTCAGCGCCCTTACCATAGGAAACGGTAACCTTGATCTTGTCGGTCAGGATTTCACCAGCAGTGTTAACAGGATAAGCCTGACCGTTAGTGTTATCGAGCAGCTCGGTCAGATCGAACGCCAATACGGTACCGGGAGTGATAACGGTATAGGGAGAGCCGCTAGAACCGGTAGAAGGCTTGAAGGGGCTAACTACGGTAACAGCCATAGCCATGGTGCAAACCATGATGACAGCCAGTACCAGTGCGAGTACTTTT
>ERZ827423.784-NODE-784-length-36323-cov-4.345263_pt1 | contig 36323 bp, 33 predicted proteins | sample MGYA00519775_ERZ827423 | MGnify/ENA primary metagenome ERZ827423 (study PRJEB31778, sample SAMEA3449296) | human gut metagenome | biome: human gut; feature: human-associated habitat; material: faeces | place: United Kingdom | collected 2010/2012 ... | reverse complement strand
CATCGTGAGGTTGTGGGGGGCCAGGGGCGAGATGACCAGGCACTGGCACGTCGGGGCCACGACGGGACCTCCGGCGCTGAGCGAATAGGCCGTCGATCCGGTGGGCGTCGAGACGATCACCCCGTCTCCGTGGTAGGTGGCCACCATCTGCCGGTCGACGTAGGTCTCCACCGAGATCATCCCTGCGCCGTGGCGCTGCACGGTGAATTCGTTGAGCGCCAGCTGCGATTCGGGCTGTCGGGCGAATTCGCCCGTGACGCGCAGCATCGAGCGCGGCTCGGTCGCGATGTTGCCTTCGGCTATCTCGCGGAAGATCAGGTTCAGCCCGTTGCTCGGGGCGCTGGTCAGAAACCCCAGGTGCCCGGCGTTGATGCCCATGACGGGAATCGGCGCGCCGCAGAGACGGTGCACCCCTTCGAGCAGCGTTCCGTCGCCTCCGTAGCAGACCATGACGGTTTCGGCAGGCTGTTTGCCGATGTAGCGGCCGTAGATCCTTTCGGGCGGGAGCGCCGTTCCCGTGGCCTGCTCCACCAGGGGGGCGAACTCCTCGTTGACGGCGTAATCGAAGCCGAAAGCTCCGATCGTTCCGATCAGCTGGCGGATCTCCTCGGGGGTGTGGGCGATCTGCGCGCGGGAAAAAAGTATGATTTTCATCGGCGGAGTTTCGAAAAAATAAGTAACTTTACCACGCCGGAACGATTCGGGGCCTTTTCGGCCCGGCAAGGCGCCGGGATGTGGCATATCTCCGGCAAATATACGGAAAGGAGAGCGATGCGCCAAATTTATTTGAGCTTGTCCGGATCGCGTTCCGCATTCCGTGAAACAGCGTAGAATTATGACAAAGTTAAGCGTTAACATCAATAAGATCGCCGTGGTGCGCAATTCGCGGGGCGGCAATCTGCCCGACGTGGTCCGCGCCGCGCTGGACATCGAGCGTTTCGGCGCCGAGGGCATCACGGTCCATCCGCGTCCCGATGCGCGGCATATCCGTTACGACGACGTGCGCGATCTCAAACGGGTGCTCACGACCGAGCTGAACATCGAGGGCAACCCCATTCCGGGTTTCATCGACCTGGTGCTGGAGGAGGGGGAGCGGTGCGGCGGCAGCGTCGCCAAGCTCACCAGCCGGGCGGTGTACCTGCTGTGCTGGCTGAACCGGTACCAAAAGGACCTGTTCCCGGACTGGAAGGCGCCGGAGGTCTCCGTGTTCATCCAGTTCGGCGGGTGCACGTCGGACGCCGGGGCATTGTTCCTGCGGCTGCTGGCCCGGCTGCCGGTGGATGTCCTGCTGCTGCTCCCCAACCTGAACGAGGGCAGCGCCCTCCGCGCTCCGGACCTGCTGGAGGTCCACTGTTCCCAGTCTCTGGCGATGGACCGGTTCCCGGTGGATCAGAACCAGGCCCGGGTCACCACCGCCGCCTATCAGGCGGAGCGGGACCTGGACCAGCTGATGTACCAGGACACGGGCCTGTACCGCCATCAGCAGTACGCCAAGGCCTCCACGGTCATTTTACAGACCATGTACGAGGAGATCCCCATTTTGTGGGACCAGGAGCTGAAATACCGGCCCAGCTTCTCCACGGCGGGAGACACCGTGACCCTGCCGGTGATCCGCCAGAAGATCTGCGGCGTGAAGGACGGCAACGTCTCCCAGTACTGGCTGGACATCAAGAAGCTCATCACGCCGGACACGGAGGTGATTCGGTCCGTCCCCTGGGTCCAGGGCACGGATCCCAACCCCATCAAAGCCCATGCCACCCAGTTTTTGAAAAACGGCAGGCTGCTGCGAAATAAGATTAAGTCCCACAGTGCCTACCTCTACGGCATTCTCCGGCCGGAGGTGCAGGAGCACCTGCTGGATCAGCTGCAGCTGCTGCTGGACCAGCGGCTGATCCGGGGGACCTTTGAAAACGGCACGGAGTACACCGTGATCGCCACGGCCCTGAACCTCCCCAAAGACCTGCTGCGGAGGATCCAGAAGTTCGACTTCACGAAAAAGAACCCCAAGCTGATCTACATCAACACCACGGAAAAGCCGATCTCCCTGGAGGACAGCATCCTCACCGCCTTTTTGAGCCTGGTGGGCTTTGACGTGCTGTTCTTCGTCCCCACCGGCTACCAGTGCATCGAGCAGCACTTTGCCCGCCCCTTCGCCGACGAGACCCAGATCGGCGACTACCTCTATGACCTGACGGTCCCGGATTTCAGCACCGTGCAGGAGAGCGGCCTGCACACCATCAGAAAACTATTTGGAAGGAGTACGTAAACCATGGGCCTGGATTTCACAAGACCGAACGCCCCGCAGCCCCTTCAGGGCCAGGCGCCCGCCGCCCCCCAGGAAGAGGAGTCCTATCAGCAGTACGACATCTCCGCCGACCGGCAGATGATGACCCAGACACTGGTCAACTCGCCGGAGGTGGATGCCCTGGCCAGCCAGATCGAGGTGTACAACCTGGAGTCCATCGTCACCTTCGGCGCCGATGCGGCGGAGGAGATCTCCAAGTGCTCCGACGTGGTGCTCAACAGCATGAACCTGTCCCAGCTGGACGACTCCAGCGTCATGCTGAACACCCTGGCCAAGATCATGGACAAGTTCGACATCGAGGAGATCAAGGAGAACCCCGGTCTCTTCGGCAAGCTGTTCGGCAACCTCCGCAAGCAGCTGGACAAGATCCTGGCCAAGTACCACACCATGGGGGACGAGGTGGACAAGATCTACGTCCAGCTGAAGCAGTACGAGGCGGACATCAAGCAGTCCAACCGGAAGCTGGAGGAGATGTTCCAGGCCAACGTGAACTACTACCACGAGCTGGTGCGCTACATCCTGGCCGGCGAACAGGGCTGCCGGGAGCTGGAGGCGTATATTGCCCAGCGCCAGGCGGACATGGAGGCCACCGGGGACAACTCCATCCAGTTTGAGCTGACCACCCTGAACCAGGCGCTGATGATGCTGGAGCAGCGGACCCAGGACCTGCGGACGGCGGAGAGCGTGGCCATGCAGTCCATCCCCATGATCAAGACCATGCAGTTCAGCAACATGAATCTGGTGCGGAAGATCAACTCCGCCTTCATCATCACCCTGCCGGTGTTCAAGCAGGCGCTGACCCAGGCCATCATGCTCAAGCGCCAGCGTTTGCAGGCGGAGGCCATGAGCGCCCTGGACGCCAAGACCAACGAGATGCTGATCCGCAACGCCCAGAACACGGCGGAGCAGGCCAAGATGACCGCCCGGCTGGCCTCCGGCAGCTCCATCAAGATCGAGACGCTGGAGAAGACCTGGCACACCATCGTCAGCGGAATCGACGAGACGAAGCAGATCCAGGAGAACGCCCGCAAGCAGCGGGTGGAGGACCAGAAGCGGCTGGAGGCCATCAAGGCCCAGTTCGACCAGATGTATCACATGCCGGACAAGGGGTCCGTAAATCATTAACCATCAAGAACGGAGGAACTTACCATGCCGATCAATCTCTCCAAGGGACAAAAAGTCGATCTCACCAAGGGCAACCCCGGCCTCACCAAGATCATGGTGGGCCTGGGCTGGGACGTGAACGCCTTTGACTCCGGCGCCGCCTTTGACCTGGACGCCGCCGCCTTCCTGCTGGGGGCCAACGGCAAGTGCCCCACGGAGCGGGACTTCATCTTCTACGGCAATCTCAAGCACAGCACCGGCGCCGTGGAGCACATGGGCGACAACCTGACCGGCGAGGGGGACGGCGACGACGAGCAGATCCTGGTGGATCTGGCCAAGGTCCCCGCCAACATCGAGCGGATCGCCTTCACCTGCACCATCTATGACGCCGAAAAGCGCCGGCAGAACTTCGGCCAGGTGTCCAACGCCTTCATCCGCATCGTGGACCAGGCCACCGGCACGGAGCTGATCCGCTACGACCTGGGGGAGGACTTCTCCATCGAGACCGCCCTCGTGGTGGGTGAGCTGTACCGCCACAACGGCGAGTGGAAATTCAACGCCATCGGCAGCGGCTTCCAGGGCGGCCTGGCGGCCCTGTGCGGCCACTACGGCATCGACGCCGAGTGATTACAAGGAGGAATATTATGCCCATCAGTTTACAAAAAGGACAGAAAGTCAGCCTGACCAAGGGCAATCCCGGCCTCTCCAAGGTGGTCGTGGGCCTGGGCTGGGACGTGAACCAGTTTGACACCGGCGGGGACTTCGACCTGGATGCCGCCGCCTTCCTGCTGGGGGAGAGCGGCAAGGTCACCACCTCCGGCGACTTCGTGTTCTACGGCAATCTGAAGCACAGCTCCGGCGCGGTGGAGCACATGGGCGACAACCTGACCGGCGCCGGGGACGGCGACGACGAGCAGATCCGCATCGATCTGTCCAAGGTGCCCGCCAACATCCAGCGCATCGCCTTCACCTGCACTATCTATGACGCGGAGACCCGCCGGCAGAACTTCGGCATGGTGTCCAACGCCTTCATCCGCATCTTTGACGAGACCAACGGCCAGGAGCTTCTCCGCTACGACCTGGGGGAGGATTTCTCCATCGAGACGGCGGTGGTGTTCGGCGAGCTGTACAAGAACAACGGCGAGTGGAAGTTCAACGCCATCGGCAGCGGCTATCAGGGCGGCCTGGCGGCCCTGTGCGCCAACTACGGCGTGGACGTGGAATAAGCGCATCCCAAAAGGGTGAATCGGAACTCTCCGGCCGGGCCGCCGGCACGGCCGGGACATTTTTGAAGGAGGAAACATCCATATGTCTGTGAGTCTGCAAAAGGGCCAGAAGATCAGCCTGACCAAGGGCAACGAGGGGCTCTCCAAAGTCATCATCGGCCTGGGCTGGGACGAGGCGGCCAAGTCCAAGGGCGGCCTGTTCGGCTCCCTGTTCGGGTCCTCCGGCCCCGCCATCGACTGCGACGCCTCCGCCTTTGCCCTGCGGAACGGCAAGCTGGTGGACAAGAAGGACATCGTCTACTTCGGCAACCTGAAGCACTACACCGGCACCATCCAGCACATGGGCGACAACCTCACCGGCGCCGGCGAGGGCGACGATGAGCAGATCGTGGTGGACCTGTCCCGGGTCCCGGCGGAGTACGACCGCATCGTCCTGGTGGTGAACATCTACCAGGCCGTGCAGCGCCGCCAGCACTTCGGCATGATCAAGAACGCGTTCATCCGCATCGTGGACGCCCGGAACAACCAGGAGCTGTGCCGGTACAACCTCTCGGAAAACTATGACAACATGACCGCCATGATCTTCGGCGAGGTCTACCGCAACAACGGCGAGTGGAAGTTCAACGCCATCGGCCAGGCCACCACGGATCCCGGCCTGGTGGAGCTGGCCCGGCGCTATATGTGAGCGCCCGCCACAGGGGAAAACAGGATACTGAAAATCGACCGCGGAAGGGGCCTGCTTGCAGCAGGCCCCCCTTCCCGCAGGGAATAGGTGTAACATCATGCATTTTAATGGACTGACTGACAAACAAGTAGAGGAATCCAGGAAGCAATACGGCTCCAACGTGATTCCGGACTCCGAACCCACCACCTTCTGGGCGGAGTTCAAGGAGACCTTCAAGGACCCCATGATCCGCATTCTGCTGGCCATCGCGGCGCTGATGCTGGTCATGTGGGTCGCCGACTACGCGGAGATCTACGAGCCCCTGGGCACCATTGTGGCGGTGCTGATCGTGGCCTTCGTCTCCGCCAAGACCGGCGTGGCCAGCGACACCAAGTACCGCCAGCTGAAGGACAGCACCAAGAAGGACCAGTGCAAGGTCTACCGCAACGGCCTGGTCACCGTCATCGACGTGGACGACGTGGTGGTGGGGGACAAGATCCTGCTCCAGTCCGGCGACAAGATCCCGGCGGACGGCGTGCTGATCCACGGTTCCCTGAAGGTGGACAACTCCGCTCTCAACGGCGAGGCGGAGGAGTGCCCCAAGACGGCGGCGGACGAGACCTTCCAGCTGCCGGACGACATCACCGGCGACACCTTCGTGGACGCTCACTCCCTGTTCCGGGGCGCCGTGCTGTTTGACGGCGAGGGCGTGCTGGACGTGCGCAAGGTGGGCCTCGCCACCATGATGGGCAAGATGGCAGAGGAGATGCAGGAGGACGAGCCGGACTCCCCCCTGAAGGTGAAGCTGGCCAAGCTGGCGGACATGATCTCCCGCTTCGGCTACATCGGCGCCGTGGTCATCGCCCTGATGTACTTCGGCTACTTCATCCTCTCCGCCGGCGGCTTTGCGGCGTACTTCTCCTCCGGGGCGCCGGCGGTCATCCAGGACATCGTGGAGGCCGTCTCCCTGGCGGTGGTCATCATCGTCTGCGCCGTGCCGGAGGGCCTGCCCCTGATGATCTCCCTGGTGCTGATGCAGAACACCAGCAAGATGCTGGACCACAACGTGCTGGTCCGCAAGGCGGAGGGCATCGAAACCGCCGGCTCCCTGAACATCCTGTTCAGCGACAAGACCGGCACCATCACCAAGGGCCACCTGGAGGTGGTGGAGTTCTTCACCGCCGACGGCGTGACCATCCCCCTGGACCAGCTGGCCCAGAGCGGCAAGCTGAAGAGCCTGGTGAACCTGGCCATCGGCAAGAACACCCAGTCCATGTACGACGGGGAGGGCCGCGTGGTGGGCGGCAACGCCACCGACCAGGCGCTGATGCGCTTCCTGGGCCGGGAGACCGCCGCCAAGCTGGACGACGTGGCGTCCTACGCCGTCACCAAGTCCCAGAGCTTCAACTCCGCCAACAAGTTCAGTCAGGCCTATATCGCCGGGGCCGGCCGCACCTTCTACAAGGGCGCGCCGGAGAAGTTCCTGGCCGTGGCCCGGAAGTACATCAGCCTGGACGGAGACGAGCGCCCCCTGAACCTGGACGCCCTCAACGCCAAGATCGATGAGCTGGCGGGCAAGTCCATGCGGGTGCTGGCCTTCGGCTACTCCCCCAGCGAGATGACGGAGAACGCCATCAACCCCGACACGGTGCTCATCGGCCTGGTGGGCATCCGGGACGACGTGCGCCCCGAGGCCCGGGACGCCATCGCCGAGGTGCAGAAGGCCGGCATCCAGGTGGTCATGATCACCGGCGACCGGCTGGAGACCGCCGTGGCCATCGCCCGGGATGCCAACCTGCTCCGCAGCAACGAGGACATCGCCCTCACCTCCGCCCAGCTCAACGAGCTGTCCGACGACGAGGTGAAGAAGATCATCCCCCGGATCCGGGTCATCGCCCGGGCCCTGCCCACGGACAAGTCCCGGATGGTGCGCCTGTGCCAGGAGCTGAACCTGGTGGTGGGCATGACCGGCGACGGCGTTAACGACTCCCCCGCCCTGAAGCGGGCGGACGTGGGCTTCGCCATGGGCAGCGGCACCGAGGCCGCCAAGGAGGCCGGCAAGATCGTCATTCTGGACGACAACTTCCGCTCCATCAAGGACGCCATCTGGTACGGCCGGACCATCTACCACAACATCCTGAAGTTCTGCAAGTTCCAGCTGGTGATCAACGTGGCCGCCGTGGTGGTCAGCGCCATCGCCCCCTTCTTCGGGGTGGAGGAGCCTCTGAAGGTCACCCACCTGCTGTTCGTGAACCTGGTGATGGACGGTCTGGGCGCCATCATGCTGGGCAACGAGCCCGCCCAGGAGCGGTACATGTCCGAGCCGCCCCGCCGCCGGGACGAGAGCATCGTCAGCAAGTCCATGATGGCCCAGATCGGCGTCATGGGCCTGTGGCTGACCATCCTGAGTTTCGTCTTTTTGAAGCTGCCCTTCTTCGACAGCCTCTTCGGGAGCATGGAGCAGAAGCTCTCCGCCTATTTCGTCCTGTTCATCTGGAGCGCCCTGTTCAACGCCTTCAACGTCCGCAGCGACCAGTTTGACATCTTCAAGGACCTGAAATTGAACCCCGGCTTCATGCGGGTGTTCCTCATCATCGTCCTGGTGCAGGCCTTTATCGTCAACGCGGCTCTGATCCCCGTGCCGGTGTTCGCCTGGATCAGCAATATGTTCAGCTGCGTTCCCTTCCCGCCTGCCGGGTGGGCGGCCGCCATCCTGCTGGCGCTGACCATGATCCCCGTGGATTTGATCCGCAAGGCCGTGGTGAACCGGAAATAAAACTTCCCCCGCAAAAAACAAGCGGGCACCCGTTCGGGTGCCCGCTTGCTCTATCTCACTCTCCCGCCAGGACATAGCCCAGGGCGTGGAGCCCCTGCCGGATCTGCTCCACATGGGCGGCGTCCCGGGTCTCCAGCACCATGGAGACCATACAGGCCCCCACGTCGGAGTGCTGGTCCTCCCGGGCGTGGTTGATGCTGAGGATGTTGGCTCCGCTGTCCGCCACCACCTTGAGGAGCTGCAGCAGCGTCCCGGGCTTATCCTCCACCTTGGTGGTGATCTCCGTGATCCGCCCGGACTTGATGAGGCCCTTGGTGATGATCCGGGACAGGGTGGTCACATCCACATTGCCACCGGACACCAGGCACACCGTCTTTTTCTCCGACGTGTCCACCTTGCCGAACATCACCGCCGCCACCGGCACGGCGCCGGCGCCCTCCGCCACGGTCTTCTGGCCCTCCATCAGCGCCAGGATGGCGGAGGCGATCTCGTCCTCGCTGACGGTGACGATCTCATCCACGTACTGCTGGCACAGGGCAAAGGTCAGGTCCCCCGGCTTTTTCACCGCGATGCCGTCGGCAATGGTGGACACGCTCCGCAGTTCCGTGGGACCGCCGGCGTGGCGGGACAGGTACATGGACGCCGCCCCCGCCGCCTGGACGCCCACGATCCGGCAGTCCGGCTTCAGCTGCTTCACCGCGAAGGCCACGCCGCCGATGAGGCCGCCGCCGCCGATGGGCACCACGATCTGCTCCACCTCCGGCAGCTGCTCCAGGATCTCCAGGCCGATGGTGCCCTGGCCGGCGATCACCAGGGGATCGTTGAAGGGATGGGCGAAGGTGTAGCCGTGCTCCTTCGTCAGCCGCTCCGCCTCCGCCGCCGCGTCGTCATAGACGCCGGGCACCAGCACCACCTCCGCGCCGTAGCCGCGGGTGGCCTCCACCTTGCTGATGGGCGCCCCGGCGGGCATGCAGATTACCGCCTTGATCCCCAGCCGGGATGCGGACAGGGCAATGCCCTGGGCGTGGTTCCCGGCGGAGCAGGCGATGACGCCCCGGGCCGCCTCCTCCGGCGTCAGGCTGCGGATCTTGTTGTAGGCCCCCCGGAGCTTGAAGGCCCCGGTCAGCTGCAGGTTCTCCGCCTTGATGTACACGTTCTCCCCGAATTTGGGGGCCTTGTCCAGCGGCGTCCGCCGGGCGATGTCCCGCAGGGCCTCCTGGGCCTCCCGGACCATTTCCAGAGTCAGCATCAAATCCCCTCCCAAGTCTGTTTCTGCCGTCTATTATATCGCAGTGCCGGGAGATTACAATGCGCAAAAGTTCCAATGTTTCCATGACGATGACATTTATTTTGCTGGTGTCTTTTATTTGCGGACACATTTCCGTATTCCGGGGCCAGATGCCGCCTGGTCCCCTCCGGAGCGGATGACGCCCGCTTTCCGGAATCTGCCGCCCCTGCCGGAAAGTTTTCAAATCGTCTCTATACAAACTCCGTGGAAATTGGTATACTATAGTATATTTTGTCGAAGGGGGAGTATCCGTGAAGGCACACCGGAAGCCGGCCCCGGCGGAGTCAGTCCGCCGCGAAGAGATGCCCCGCTGCGCCCCGAAGGCGGACAGCGGCCTCTCCTCCGCCCAGGCCAGGGCCCTGGCGGAGGCCGGGTGGGACAACGCGCCGGTGGAGTCCCCCACCAAGAGCGACAAGCAGATCGTCCGGGAAAATCTCTTCACCTATTTCAACCTGATCTTCGTGGTGCTGGCGGTGTGCCTGCTGCTGGTGGGGGACTGGATGGACATGACCTTCCTCCTCATCGTGGCGGCCAACGCCGTCATCGGCATCGCCCAGCAGCTGAAGAGCAAGCGGACCATCGAGAAGCTCTCCCTCCTCTCCGCCGCCAAGGTCCGGGTCGTCCGGGACGGCAAGCTCCAGAATCTGCCGGTGGACCAGCTGGTGCGGGAGGACGTGGTGGAGTTCACCGCCGGCAGCCAGATTCCGGCGGACGGGCCGGTGCTCACCGGCCAGGTCCAGGTGAACGAGGCTCTGATCACCGGCGAGGCGGACGCCGTCACCAAGGAGCCGGGGGACCAGCTGCTCTCCGGCAGCTTCGTCATCTCCGGCAAGTGCCGGGCCCGGATGGACCAGGTGGGGGCGGATTCCTACGCCTCCAAGCTGACCCTGGCGGCCAAGAAGGACGCCGGCCCCGGCAAGAGCGAGATGATGCGCTCCCTGGACCACCTGATCCGGTTCATCGGCATCGTGCTGATCCCCATCGGCGTGGCCCTGTTTTACAACCAGTTCGTGGGCCAGGATCTGGGCCTGCGGCAGTCTGTGATCTCCACAGTGGCAGCCCTCATCGGCATGATCCCGGAGGGGCTGTTCCTGCTGACCTCCGTGGCTTTGGCGGTCAGCGTGGTGCGGCTGGCCCGGAACCGGACCCTGATCCACGAGATGAACGCCATTGAGACCCTGGCCCGGGTGGACGTGCTGTGCGTGGACAAGACCGGCACTGTCACCAGCCCCCAGATGCAGGTGCGGGAGGTGGTCCCCCTGGACCCCGAGTCCTGCTCGGAGGCGGACATCACCGACATTTTAGGGGCTTTCTACCGGGTGCTGGCGCCGGACAACGACACGGCGAAGGCCATCGCGGACCGGTTCTCCTACGGCCCCGGGTGGCCGGACCGGGGGGCCGTGCCCTTCACCTCCGCCACCAAGTGGAGTGCCGTGAACTTCCTGGACCGGGGCGCCTACGTCATCGGCGCGCCGGAGTACGTGCTGGGACAGGACTTCGCTGCCCTGGAGAAGCGGACCGCCCCCTATGCCCAGCAGGGCTGCCGGGTGCTGCTGCTGGCCCAGTGCGACGGGGCGGAGATCGGCCATCTCCACGGGGTGGTGATCCCCCTGGCCCTGCTGGTGCTGGAGAACCCCATCCGCCCCAACGCCCCCAAGGTCTTTGACTACTTCCACACCCAGGGCGTGGCGGTCAAGGTCATCTCCGGCGACAACCCGGTGACCGTCTCCGCCGTGGCGGCCCAGGCCGGCATCCAGGATGCCGACCGCTGGATCGACGCCCGGGAGCTGAAAACCGATCACGACATCGCCAAGGCGGTACGGGAGTACACGGTGTTCGGCCGGGTGGTGCCCAACCAGAAGCGGAAGATCGTCCGGGCCCTTCAGAGCCAGGGCCACACGGTGGCCATGACCGGCGACGGCGTCAATGACGTGCTGGCCCTGAAGGACGCGGACTGCGGCATCGCCATGGCCTCCGGCGCCGACGCCGCCTGCCAGGTGGCCCAGCTGGTGCTGCTGGACAGTGACTTCGCCGCCATGCCCAAGGTGGTGGCGGAGGGCCGCCGGGTCATCAACAACATCCAGCGGGCCTCGGCGCTGTACCTGGTGAAGAACATCCTGTCCTTCTTCCTGGCCCTCATCACCCTGTTCGCGGCCTTCCCCTATCCCTTTGTCCCCATCCAGCTGACGCTGATCTCCGCCCTGACCATCGGCGTGCCCTCCTTCTTCCTGGCCCTGGAGCCCAACCACGACCTGGTGAAGGGCAAGTTCCTCCACAACGTGCTGCGGCGGGCCTTCCCCGGAGGGCTGACGGCCATCTTCGTCATCCTCTTCGCGGAGCTGTTCGTCTACACCTTCGATCTGACGCTGGCCGAGCTCTCCACCATCTGCGTCATCCTGATGGCGGTGAACGGCCTGATGGTCATTTACTACGCCGCCCGTCCTCTGGACGTCAAGCGGATCGTCCTGCTGGCGGCCATGAGCCTCGCCATGTTCATCGCGGTGGTGTTCTACGGGGAGATCTTCTCCCTCACCGCCCTGTCCTTTGCCGCCTGGCTGGTGCTGATCGTGCTGGTGCTGCTGGTGGTGCCCATCCAGATGGGTCTGGAGTGGTGCTTTGACCGCTGCTCCGCCGCCCTGGAGCGGCGCCGGGAGCGCCGGGAAAAGCGCCGCCGGGCCCGCCCCCGGCCGGAGCGCTCCGGCCGGCGCCGCCGGTGAGTCCCTCCCGCGCCCATATAACAGCACAACGGACCGTGGAGTCTTTTCTCCACGGTCCGTTGTTGTGTCTCACAGCGCCGTCAGCAGTCGCAGCATCTCCTCCGCCGGGTCCACCAGGGGGAGTGCCGTCCGGGCGGCCAGGGCCTCTTTGAAATAGGGGAAATGGGTGCATCCCAGCACCAGCGCCTCCGCGCCGCAGCCGTCAAACCACCCTGCCAGCTCCGCCAGACGGCGGTGCTCCACCAACTCCTCCGGCGGAACGCCGGCCTCCACATCCAGCACCGCCTGCAAGGCGCAGGCCCCCAGCAGATTCAGCCGGGGATTGGCCTCCAGCAGCACCTGCTCGATGCCGGAGAGTCCCTGGGCATTGGCGGCGATCACTCCCAGGGTCCGATACCGGGGCGCCAGCTCCCGGTATACCTCCAGGGGCGTCACGATCCGCAGCCCGGTCTCCTCCGCCAAGGCCGGAAAATCCACGGCGCCGGACAGGGAGTTGCAGTAGACAAGGGCCCGCCCGCAGCCCCGGCGCAGGGCCTGTTCCAGCACCTGGCCCACCCGGCGGTGCCGATCCTCCGCCGGGGCGTACTGGAAGGCCGTCTGCTCCCAGGGGTTGGCGGAGATGGGAAACGGCAGCGCCGTCAGGCCCCGCGCCTCCAGAAAGGCGGTACCCATCCGGGTGTCCACCGGCGTGCCGGCCAGCACGGCCACAGGGCCCAAGGTCACGTGTGTCATGCCCTCACCCCAGCTTCCGGGGGAAGTTGCCAAAGACCCGCACTCCCTCCTGCACGGTCAAAAACGCATGGGGGTCCACCTCGTGCACCATGGGCATCAGCTCCTCGATCTCGTACTTGGACAGGCACACGCACAGCACATGGACATTGTCCTTGGTGTAGGCGCCCACGCCGTTCCAGTAGGTCACGCTCCGCCCCAGCTTCTTGATGATGAAGTCCGCCAGGACTCCCTCGTCCTCCCGGGTGAAGATCAGCGCCTGGACGTTGACGTTCTGCTGGTGCATCCGGTCCAGGATCATGGAGTTGGAGAAGTTGTAGATGACCGAGTAAATGGCGATCTCCGGGTCAAACAGGATCAGGATCACCGTGTAGAGCACCACGTTGAAGCCCAGGGAGAACTTCCCCACAGTGAAGGCGTGGTCCCGCTTGCTCATGATCAGGCCGATCACGTCCAATCCGCCGCCGCTGCCGCCGCAGGTGAGGACGATGCCGCTGCCCAGTCCGGTGAGGATGCCCCCCAGCAGGCAGGCCGTCAGGTAGTCGTCCACAATGGGCTGGGCGGGGATCGGGATGATGCTGTAGAAGAGGGAGTAGGAGACCGTGCAGATGATGGTCCGCACCGCCAGGCCCCGCCCCAGATCCCGGTATCCCACGATCAGAAGGGGGATATTCAGCAGGAAATAGAGAATGCCCGCGATGTCGTATGTACCGAAGCTCAGCCCCAGATAGGTCTGAAGCAGGGTGCGGATCAGCTGGCACAGGCCCAGCAGTCCGCCGGTGTACAGGCTCAGCGGCACGATGAACAGGTTCAGCGCAGCGGCGGCGATCAGCTCGCCCACCACCAGCAGTACCAGCCGCAGGGCACGGTTGTGCATGGTATTGTACAGCATGGGTGCGACCTCCTCTGGGAGCCGTGTCTTTCGAATCTGATCTCGATGGTTCTCCCCTCTCCATTATGATTATAAAATGCTTCTCCCAAAAGCTCAAGAGGCAATCGGGCAAAATTACAGGGCGTACCGCAGGCAGCGGTAGAGCCGCTCCTTGGCCCGCTTCACCGTCCGGGAGACCGTGGAGCGGTTGATCCCCAGCTTCCTGGCGATCTGGGGCATCTTCAGTCCCCGGTCATAGTAGAGGGCCAGGATCTCCCGCTGCCGGGGCGTCAGCTCCTGCTCCCGGGCCCGGCGTAGATTCCGCCGCAGCCGCTCCAGCTGGTCGCTGTTGTCCTCTGCGTGCTCCCGCATCCAGACGGTCATGTCGCCGATCCACTCGCTGCTGCGGGAATCAAATCGTGTATCTCTCATGTCTGTGATAGCTCCTGTCGTAATACCGGGCGGTCAGCGCCGCCAGCTCCCGGGTCTCCTGCAGCAGCGGCGTCAGCTCCGCGATCCGCCGCCGCAGGGCGCGGCTCTCCTCCTCACTGTCCTGCTCTCTGGCGGATCGGCGCAGCTCCGCGATCCGCTGCCGGATGGCCGCCGCGCTCTCTGTGTAGAGTCCGGACATCTCTGCCAGCGTCATCCCGCCGCCTCCCTTCCCCGGATCTGGCGGAAGGGCGCCAGCTCCTGCCGGGCGAATTCCGGCAGGCAGTCACCGCAGATGCTGGCGCCGTTGCAGTACCAATACCCCTCTCCATTCGCGATCTCCGCCCCGCAGAGAGAGCAGCGCAGCGTCTGCCGCCTGCGGGTTTCACTCGTTCTGTGCAACTGTTTTCTCCTCTCGATTCTTCAGAACTCCGGCGGCCTCTCCAGCCCCCGCCGGCAAAATGAAAAAATGGTGGGAAAAAGCAAAATTTCCTGTTGACAAAACCATGGTCATCTGGTAAGATAAATTCTGCTGTTGGAACTGCTGGTGTAGCTCAGCTGGTAGAGCAGCTGATTTGTAATCAGCAGGTCGGGGGTTCGAATCCGTCCACCAGCTCCACAATTTCATATGGGGGAATTCCAGAGCGGTCAAATGGGGCAGACTGTAAATCTGTTGCCTTCGGCTTCGGTGGTTCGAATCCACCTTCCCCCACCAAAGGTGCCTGCAACTGCGGGCGCTTTTTTCATTTTGTAAAACAAGCATCTTGTAATTTAATATCTATTTTACAAGTTTCTTGTTTGTGAGTATACAGTAGCACAAGATATTTTGATTGTCAAGTATATTTTTACAAGTTTCTTGTAAAATGAGGTTGACACCCATCAGGAAATCCAGTAGGATAGATCCAAGGAATCAGGAAAGGATGGCGTCTATGGCACTTGGAGACCGGATCAAAATGCGCCGGGAGGAGCTGGCCCTCACCCGCATCCAGCTGGCGGACCGGCTGGGGGTGACGCCCTCGACGGTGAGCAACTATGAAACCGGCGTCAGCTTCCCGAAGGAGGAAGTCATGCTCCGCCTGTTCGACTGTCTGGAGACGGACCCCAACACCCTGTTTCAGGACAGCTTCCGCCGGGGCGGAGATGTGCTGACCCAGCAGGAGCGGCATCTGCTGGCCCAGTACCGGGCCCTGTCCCCTCTCGGGCGGGAGAGCGTCCAGGCCGTGCTGGAGGCCCTGGGCGCCTATCGGGCGGAGCTGGAGGCGGCGCCGGACCGGGAGCCCCGGGTGATCCCCCTGTACCGGACGCCAGCCGCCGCCGGTTACGCAGCGCCGGTGTTCGGCGAGGACTACGACTCCATCCCGGTGACAGATGGTGTGCCCGCCGCCGCGGAGTTCGCCGTGCGGATTCAGGGGGACTCCATGGCTCCCTTCATCGCGGACGGGGATGTGGTCTACGTGAATCACGACCCCCTAAAGGCCGGGGACGTGGGCATCTTCTGCGTGGACGGAGAGATGTTCTGCAAGCAGTACTACAAGGACCCCGCCGGGACGGTGTTCCTGTTCTCCCTGAACCGGGCCCGGGCCGACGCGGATCTGGTCCTCACCGCCGGCAGCGGCCGGACGCTGGTCTGTTTCGGCCGGGTGATCCTCCACGCGCCGCCCCTGCCTGGAAAGCCGTAAATCCAGCCGCTTCGCAGACAGCGCCCGGTACGCATTCATGCGTACCGGGCGCCGCTGTACTTTGACCGCTCAGACGATGAAGCCGCCGTCGGCGGAGAGGACCTGCCCTGTGAGGAAATCCGCCCGGTCAGAGGCGAAAAACGCCACCGCGTGGGCGATGTCCTCCGGCGTGCCCAAGCGGCCCAGCGGCGTCTCCTCCGCCAGTTCCCGCAGCGTCTCCTGCCCCAGGACCTGGACCATATCCGTGTTGATGACCCCCGGGGCCACGCAGTTGACCCGGATGTGGGAGGGGGCCAGCTCCAGCGCCAGGGAGCGGGTCAGGCCGATCAGCGCCGCCTTGGTGCAGGCATAGGCAACCTCACAGGAGGCTCCCCGCAGCCCCCAAATGGAGGAGATGTTGACGATACAGCCGTCCTTCACATGAAGCATGTAGGGCAGCACCGCCTGAATGGCGTTGCGGGCGCCGCCCAGGTTGACCGCCAGGTAGCGGTTCCACTGTTCATCCGTGATGTCCTGAAATTGGATCTGCCCCGCGATGCCGGCGTTGTTCACCAGCAGCGTCACCGGCCCCAGCGCCGCCTCCGCTGTGCGGACCATGGCCTCCACCGCCGCCCGGTCCGCCACGTCCGCCCGCACCGCAATGGCGCCGCCGCCGCGGCTTCGGATGGCCTCTGCCAGTTCCTCCGCCTGTGCTCTGTGCTCCAGGTAATTGATGCAGACGGCACAGCCAGCCTCCGCCAGCTCCTCCGCAATCGCTCTTCCGATCCCCCGGGACGCGCCGGTGACCAGTGCCACACGATTCATAGTGTTCCTCCTGTCATTGTACTGACAGCAGTATAGCAAAAATCCTGAAACCGCGCAAGAAAAGTGTTGACAAAACCTGCTGTTTCGTGTATCATATGACTGTTCCGTTTCGGACGATTAGCTCAGCTGGCTAGAGCACCTGCTTGACGTGCAGGGGGTCACAGGTTCGAGTCCTGTATCGTCCACCACAAAAAGTGCCGTTTTCAGTAGAAAACGGCACTTTTTATTAACCTTTTGCGTGATTTTGAAGTGTGTTATGTAACCTTGTTTTTGCCCTGACCACACAACAAGCCACAGTCAGGAAAAAAGTAGGCCTCCGAGGACAATTTTCCCTCGGAGGCCCGTTTGTTCAACTTGCTGATTCTACCCGCTTCAGCCGCTCTTTCTCAAAGGCGATCTCTGCTTTCATATCCGCAATCAGCTTGGCCAGTTTCTCCTCGCACTCCTCCTCTGTATGGGCGTAGATGTTGCGCGCCATCCGTTTCCCATGGACTTTCGGGGAGTAGCGGCCCTCCCAGAGGTGGTCACTGATCTGACTGACACATCCCGTCCCTGGCTTCCGGTATTTCCCCTTCACCGCCTGAAAGTCCGTTTTCACAGCTTTCGGCCTGTCCAAGGAGGATGGCCGGCGGGGCGGTTCGATCCCTGCGATCCCCCGGTCGATGTTGGCGGCGGCCCGCTCCCGCATGGTGTCGGTGACATGGGCATAGACATTCAGTGTGGTGGCGGACGTCACATGGCCGATGATGGTGGACAGCGTCTTGATGTCCATACCATGCTCCAGAGCGTTGGTTGCAAAGGTGTGCCGCAGGTCATGAAATCGGATGCACCTGCAGCCCGCCCGCTCCAGGACCTTGGAAAGCTTTTTCCGAACGGCGGCGGGGTCCAGCGGGGCGTCCTCCTTTTTCGGGGAGGGGAACATCCACCTGGAACAGATGCTCTGCCGGTAGCCTCGCAGAACATCCAGAACGGGAGCCGGCAGGATGATACTCCGGCAGGAGCTCTTCGTCTTGGGGGCGGAAATCACCAGTTCTCTGCGTACCCGCTGGACCTGCCGCTCGATCCGCAGTGCTCCGGTCTGGAAATCCAGATCCTCCCATTGGAGGGCTAGGATCTCACCCCGGCGCAGGCCGGTGGCCAGTTCCAGCAGCAGAAGCTCATAACAGTCATTCTCCCGCGCCTGGATCAGCAGCCGCCGGATCTCCTCCGGTATCAATACCTGCATCTCTCTGGGGTGTGTGGTTGGCGTTTTGCAGGCGTCGGCTGGATTTTTCACAATCAAGCCCTGTTTTACCGCCTGGTCCAGTGCCGCCCGGCAGGTCACATGGCAGCACTTCACCATGCGGTCAGAAAGTCCGGGGCCATACCGGTCCACAGCTTGGATGCGGCCTCCCCGCTTGAGCCGTCGGTAGAATAACTGAAGATCCTTTGTGGTAAGCTTGTCCAGCGGGATCTGGCCAATCTCCGGGATGATGTGCCGGTAGATACGGTTTTCGTAGTCTGTCTGGGTCTTTGGGGCGATGGTGGGTTTACATTGGTTCTGGTACCAGTGATCCAGCCATGCTCCGAAACACATATCGGTTGACAGCCGCTCTGGCTTCACTTCCTCCAGACTGTCTTTTAGGACCTTGAGTTTTGCAAGACAGTCGGATTTTGTTTTCGCCAACACGTTTTTGGTTTTGGGGTATCCCTGCTCATCCCGGCCAATGACTACCCGCCCCTCCCAGCGGCCGTCTTTTCTCAGGTGGATGCTCCCGTCCCCTCGCTTTCGCTTTTTTGCCAAGGTCTCATCTCCTCTCCCAGAATCTCTGTCATAAAGTCTCCGATGATTCCGGCGGCATTGCGCTGCATATCTCCGGTGACATGGGTGTAGGTATCCAGCGTGAAAGACGCTTTGGTATGGCCCAGGATGCCGGATAAGGTCTTGGCATCCACTCCGCTGGTGAGTGCATGAGTGGCGAAGGTATGCCGTAGGTCATGGAACCGGATATTCGGCAGTTTCGCCTCCGCCAGGAGCTGCTTCAGCCGCCGGTATGCGCTACCGGGATTTGTGGGCCGCTCTGGTCTGATGGGGTCAGGAAAGATCCACGCGGTCAGAGCACTCTCCCTGCGCTTTTGCAGGAGCTGCGCCGTACTGTACGGCAGCAGGATGGTCCGGGTTCCCGCATACGTTTTGGGCTCTCCCGCCGTCAGTTCCCCGCCTTTTCCCGCATGGATGGTCCGTCGCACCTTGAGCGTTCCCGTCTTGCTGTCGAAGTCCTCCCATTTGAGGCCGCAGAGTTCTCCCCTGCGTAGACCGGTCGTCATTTCCGTGTAAAAGAAGTCGTGCCAGATCGGATCACTTTTCAGCGCTCCCAGGAACCTGTCCATCTGTTCGTTGTTGAGGACCCTCTTGGCTGTACGTGTGATCTTTGGGGGTATCGCTTTATCTGCGGGATTGGTCGGGAGCAGCCCTTCCTCTACCGCTGTTTTCAGGGCATGGTGCAGCGTGGTATGAATGCCTCGAACCGTAGTTGCCGACAGTCCGGAACCGTGGCCGCTCCGTCCCACGAGCCGGCCATGCTCCAGGAGTTGGGCATACAGATCATTCAGATCATCTGTGGTGACCTTCAGCAGAGGTCTCTGCCCCAGATAGGGCTTGACGTGGTGCTCCAGGTCCTGCCGGTACCCGTTCATAGTAGTAGGGCGTACTAAGTCCGCAACCCGCTCATTGATCCAGATGTCTAGCCACTCCCCCAAGGTCATGCAGCTCTCCTCCGTCAGGTCCACCCCTTGGCAAGCGTCGATATTCTGCCGGAGTTTGGCGGTCAGTTCCTTCTGGGTAGGTGCGTAGATGTAACGGAAGATTGAGCTTCCGTCGGCCTTGTGGCCGATGACGATGCGGCCCTCCCAGCGGCCATCCTCCCGCTTGCGAACCATACCGTCGCCGGACGGCCTGCGCTTTCCCATATCACTCACCCCCTTTTCTGTACAAGATATTTGTTTTCGAACTCCTCCATCCTGCGCCGGCTTCGCTCCTCTTCGTCGTCCTCAAAGCAATATGGCTCCAGCTCCCCTGCGATGCCCATCCCCAGCCGGAATCCGGCAATGAAGGAAGCCAGGGATACCTCCTCCCGCAGTTCGATCTCCAGGTCCTCTACATCCAGCAGGTGATCCCGCTCTTGACAGGGCAGAGTTTTCCGGAGGTTCCGGTATTCCCTGTCCAGTTTCCTCTGAATATCAAGATATTCCGGTTCCCGGAAGAACCGCTGGTGCAGGGCTTTCATGTAGTCGTTCATTGTGCCGCCTCCTTATCAGCAACACACAATACCACAGAAACAGGAAATAGCCAGGGGCACGGCGAATCGTTAAGAGAAAATTATCATTTGACCCCTGCTGCCTATCTTTGTCAACAGCATCGCAAATGCGGCCGTAGGCTTGGCACGGGAAGATCGTTTTCAATTCCGCACTACTATAAGTGAATACATCCTGCATAAGATCATCTCCTGTACTTTCTATTGCATAAAATAGTGCATCTTTTAACATAATCTTGGCAAAAATCAGAGCGCCTGCCTACAAGGCAGACGCTCTGTTTGGTGTTAGGTCAATTCCCCATTGATTTCGGCAGGCGGCATTGTCAGGTTCACTTTTGAGCGTGAGATCCTGGCATGAGTTTACAGGAATATGTGACGCAAAATTGCCTGTCACATTCTTAAACCACAGATGTTATAGGCGGCAGGGGTGGTAGCGGCTGCTGATCCATTTGTTCGGTAGTCAGCATACTCTCCATAAGATCCAAATATTGCTGCCGGGTCAAAACCGGTTCAAAGCTGTCAATAATCTCTATGGCCCGATTTGCCTCACCTTTCAACAGCTTATAGGCAATCAAGGCAAAGACCTTGGCCGGCACCACATAGGCGTCGTAGGGGTCGTTCTCTTCCACATCTGCGCTGTGGAGGTGCCCCCGAAAGCCGCCGGTGTTGAACTGTAGCAGGGGCATCAGGCAACTGACGTCTCCATAGTCCCCGGAACTGGTGGAGTGGAATTCCGGGCCAGTCCAAGTCACTGGCGTGTCTCCGCTGATTAGTTCCAATGCCTCTTCCACCACGGTGGCGTCCTTCACAGGCACAATAGGCAAATTGCCGGGCAGGGTGGTGATGGTCAGTCCGCAGCCAGTGGCCACGGCACCAGCCCGCATGGAGCGATCCACCTTCCGAGCAGCATCCAGATAGGCTTCAATCGTCTTGCCCCGGACAGAGTATTCCAGGCGCACGTCGTCGGCAATGATGTTGGCAGCGCTGCCGCCCTTGGTCAGACAGCCGTGGACCCGGATAGTATCCTGATCCCGGAAACTCTCCCGCTGGGCGTCTACGGCATGCATAGCGATGCTGGCGGCACTCATGGCATCGATGCCATCCTGAGGTGCGCCAGCAGCGTGGGCAGAGCGGCCCTCGAATCGGACCAGCTTGGTGACGAAGCCGTTGCAGGAGCGGTTAGCCACCAGATACTTTTTCTCGCAACTAGAATGGTGCCCCACCACGATATCCACGTCGTCCAGGGCCCCGATCCGTAGCAGCTCACACTTGCCGCAGCCGTAGCGGATCAGGCCCTGCTCCCGCATCTGATTGCGCTTCTCAATCTCCACATACTCCTCAGCCGGAACACCGAAGAACACCACATTGCCATGGAGCGCGGAAGCAATCTCCGGGTCCGATAATGCCAGGGCGGCACCCACGACACCAGCGGTCTGAGCATGATGGCCGCAGCAGTGGGCGGCACCGGTTTCCGGATTGGCATAGGCGTGATTGGGGATTGGCAGGCCGTCAAATTCCCCCATTAGGCAGACGGTGGGGCCGTCAGCGTCCGTCTTCAGATAGCTCTTCACACCGGTGACCGCAAGGCCCTCTTCCGTCCGCAGCCCCAGGCGTTTCATCGCTTCTGCGAATTTCCCGGCGGTGCGATGCTCCTGAAAGCCCAGCTCCGCATGGGTCCAGAGATCCCGCGCAAAGGCAATGATCTCGTCCTTGTGCGCATCGATTTGTGCACAGATCTTCTGCTCGATTTGGTCCATTTTGGTCAAGACTCCTCTCTACGGCGCGAACCGCTCACTATTTTCTCCGACGGAAAGCAAACCAGAAATACAGCACGATCAAGCCGATCAACAGCAGCCATAATCCCCAGTCCATCAAACTGTTTGTCCCCGTCAGGGAGATGGAAAGATGATTCATGGGCAAGCCCCCTTCTTCCTCCGTACCGCAGACGTCTGTGCGGTTCCGTGTCCGCCGCAGAGAGACCAGCAGCTAGAACTCTCATCATTTTGCAGGAACAAAAAAATATCTTTCAAAAAAACGGCTTGCATACACAAGAAATTCCGTCATTTTCCCTTACAGGAATAATAGATTACTATCAATCTTCTGGAACAATATCCAGTGTCAGGTAGTCCTTCAGCATTCTTACGAACTCTCTGGCTTCCGGCGAAAGGACCTGATTCTCTCTCGTCAGCCATCCAATTTCCGAATGAATCGCACAGTCTCGAAAAGGAATGAATCGCCACTCATGCCCGCTGGTGTCTCCTCTGGAGCTGTGATTGCGGGGAAATTTTCGGGAATTAAGTACATAGCCATCTGTGGCGTCCAACAGTTCATACATGGCGGCTCTGGAATCTGTTACATACCGCACACGGCTGGCAGGCAGCCGGAGTCTGGAGTAAATATCCGCATAAGGGCCAAAATCCAGACTTTCATGCATGATCTGAGGATAGCTTGCCAAATCCTCAGGAGCGATCTCCGTTTCGGAAGACGCATACAGCGGATTGCGGCGGCTGACATCTACGCCGACTTGTAATTCTGCAACCGGATGATAAATCAATTTCATGCCTGAGAAGGATTCCAGGTTTCGCTCCCGGTAGCAGTTCCACAGCCGTACAACGCCTAGATCGACCATTCCGTTGGCAATCACATCCGTCACATTACCGCTATATTCCTCTTGAAGCGAAATACGCAGACCATCGGATCCACAATGCCGCCCTATGGCCGCGACGATGTCGCTGATGTAGTAAAAACCATTACTGATAATGTTCAGTGTTGGGAAACTCCCACCTGCAGAAGGATTCCGCATTGCATATAACTGCGTCAGCTGCTGATGGATCGGCGTAATATAGGCAATGAACAACTTTCCAAACGGTGTCAGCGTCATCCCGCGAGAGCTTCGATTGAAAATCTTGCGACCAAACTCTTGCTCAACGCTCATAATGGCATTGGAAAGGGCAGACTGGGAAACGAAAAGATTCCGGGCGGCCCGATTGACCGATCCAGTCTGAGCAACCTCAATCATATACTTGATCTGATTATTTGTCATGAGTAATCCCCCCAAAGCATTATATTTATATTAGATAATATCAATCTAGAATATATATTACCACGAAATTGCAAATAAAGCTATCAAATGCTAGTATACTCCTATTATTTATTTTTTTAGCGCGAACGGTATGTTAAGAACCCCAGAATTGGATGTTTCAACGTTTTGCATATTTAGCCGCAGCCAAATTCATTTTGTGCGCCAGGCCCTCCGTTGGCAGTTTCCTCTGGCGAAGGGTTCGGAATAAAAATTCAGATAAAGAGAGGTCTTAGAAATGAAGAAACTTGTATTCCTCAAGCGCAGCATTGCTCTATGCCTTGCTGTGTGCATGATTGCCAGCCTTCTGGCAGGCTGCGGCGGCTCCTCTGAAGAGGGTGGTGGTGCGACAACTCCGGGAGAGGTTGACACCTCTACATTGACTGTGGCTCTCACCGATGAGCCGGACTACCTGTCTACCTGCGACCATGACTCCCTGGCCAGCGTACAGATGAACCTGCTGACCTATAATGGCCTGATGCGAATCGATATGGAAACGTTGGAGCCCGTGTGTGACCTGGCAGAGAGTTACACTCAGGACAGTGACACGGAGTGGACCTTTGCCCTGCGCCAGGGCGTCAAGTTCCACAACGGAGATGACTTTACCGCAGATGACGTCGTGGCCAGCATCGAATATGCAAAATCCTTCCCCGCCAGTGAGACGTATACCGGTGCCATCTCCTCTGTGGAGGCGGTGGATCCCTACACGGTGAAGATCACTACCGCGTCTCCCACCCCCAATCTGCTGTACGATCTGGCATATCATTATAACTTTATCCTCCCCAAGAGCCTGATCGAATCCGGCAATGACTTCAGCGCCAACCCTGTTGGCACTGGCCCGTACAAGTATGTGGAGTGGAGCAAAGGCAACTCCATTACTTTTGAGGCGTTTGACGAGTATTTCGATGAAACCCGCAAGGCTTCTATCCCCACCCTGGAATTCGTGATCATCCCCGAGGGTTCCACTCGGACCATGTCTCTGGAGTCCGGCGAAGTAGATTTTGTATTCTCTGTGGCGTCCTCTGACATTGACCGGCTCCAGAACACCGACGGCATCGCCGTGACGGACGTGGTGAGCGTGGAGAACTTCTTCCTGTATCTCAACTGCCTGGACGGCCCCTTCACAGATCAAAATTTGCGCAAGGCCATCGCCTATGGCATCAACCGTGAGGACATTGTGGCCGGCGCCCTGAATGGCTACGGCACCCCCAGCTACTCCTGTGTCTCCATGGGTTATGCGGAGTCCACGGACGAAAATGCCTATTCCTATGACCCGGAGCTGGCACAGCAGTATCTGGATGCCTGGGGCGGCGATCCCTCCACGGTCACATTGGATATTATCTGCAGCAACGACACCAAGACCGCTATCGCCACCATTATGCAAGCGGAATTGGCGGAACTGGGTATCAACGTCACCATCAATGAGATGGACAACGCATCCTACCAGGCTGCCATGCTGACCACGGATCTGACTTCCGCCATCGTCTCCTGGTCTCCCGCCAATGCCATGACCTATGTCCAGCGGTTCCACTCCGACCGGCGCAGTCAGACGCCTACCTGCCTGGTGGACGACACTATGGACGCCATGGTGGAAGAGATGGACAAGACGATGGACAACGCCACTCGTTCTCAGCAGATCACTGACATCATCGCCTATGCCAACGAGCTTTGCCCCTTCGTCCCCATTTATCAGGTGAATTACTACCGCGCCTATAATGCCGCCCTGCAGAATGTGGTGTGCAGCGCTACCGGCTATGTGGACTTCTGCACCATGTCCTGGAGCTGATCTCCCGCTTTTAGCATTATAGCAACATTGATAGGACAGCCCCGGCCCCAGCGGGGCCGGGGCTGTCCGCAGTTACCCCGCCAAGAAAGGAGCATCCCCCTATGGCGCGATACATCGCAAAACGAATCGTCTATATGATCCCGGTGCTGCTGGGCGTGACGCTGCTGGTGTTCTTTATTATGCACCTGGCCCCCGGCAACGTGGCCGCCATGATCCTGGGTGAAAACGCCACGCCAGAGCAAATCGCCGCTCTTGAGCATGAAATGGGGCTGGACAGGCCGCTGCTGATCCAGTATCTCGACTACCTGCTGGGCTTGCTGCACGGCGACCTGGGCACATCATACAGCACAGGTGCTTCTGTCACAAGCGAGATCATGGCCCGGTTCCCCTATACGGTGGTCCTGACGCTGGTGGCCGCCGTGGTATCTATTTTACTTGCCCTTCCCCTTGGTATCCTGGCTGCTGTGAAGCAAAACACCTGGGTGGACAATGTCAGCATGGTGGTCTCACTGATTGGCGTGTCCATGCCCATCTTCTGGCTGGCCGTCATGCTGATTCTGCTGTTCTCTCTGAAACTGGGATGGTTCCCGGTCTACGGTGCTGACTCTTGGAAGAGTATCGTGCTTCCTGCGATCTCCCTAGGATTCATGAATATGGCATCCATTGCTAGAACGACCCGCTCGTCTATGGTGGAAACACTCCGGCAGGATTATATTCGGACGGCCTATGCCAAAGGCCTCTCCCGGAAAACCATCATCATGCGCCATGCGTTTCGCAACGGCATGCTGCCGACCATCACCGTCATCGGCCTGGAGATCGGCCAGATGCTGGGAGGATCCGTACTAACGGAGACGGTGTTCGCCTGGCCAGGCGTGGGGCGGCTGATGATCCAGTCCATCAACGGCCGGGACACGCCAATGGTGATGGGTTGCATCATCCTAATGACGGTCTGCTTTTCCTTCATTAACCTGATCGTCGATCTGCTATATGGTGCAGTGGATCCCCGTGTCCGCACCATGTACCACTGAAAGGAGGAAGTCCGATGATGAACAGTCCTACAAGACCCACGACCTCTGAGGAACTGGACTTCCTCGCCGCCCGGAAAAACAGTCAATTCCGGGAGACATTCATCCGCCTGTGTCAGAACAAAGCTGCTGTGGCAGGTATGATCTTTCTGATCTTTCTGATTCTTTTGGCAATTTTCGCGGATGTGCTGTTTGACTATCAGACCACCTGCGTAGATTTGCATATTCAAGACCGGCTCCAGTGGCCTTCTGCAGAGCACTGGTTCGGCACGGATCAGTTCGGCCGGGATATGCTGGCCCGTGTGGTCCATGGCAGCCGGGTATCCCTGTCCATCGGTTTCATCGCTGTGGCTTTCGGCCTGGTAGTGGGCGGTATTCTGGGTGCAGTGGCCGGATTTTTCGGCGGCGCCATCGACAATGTGATCATGCGCCTATGCGATGTATTCCTGGCGGTGCCCATGATGCTGATGGCTATCGTCATCGTGGCGGCCCTGGGTGCCAGCATGATCAACTTGGTGATCGCTTTGGCCATCTCTTGCGTACCCACGTTTGCCCGGATCGTTCGCAGCGCCGTGCTCAGCGTTCGGGACATGGAGTATGTAGAAGCGGCGCGGGCCATCGGCGTCAAAACTTGGCGCACCATTTTGCACTATATTCTGCCAAACTGCATGGGCCCCATCATTGTTCAAACAACGCTGCGCATTGCCGCAACCATCTCCAATACTGCGGCGCTTAGTTTTCTGGGCCTGGGCGTGAAGGAGCCTCAGCCGGAATGGGGGGCTCTACTCTCCAGCGGGCGGGAGTTCATTCGGGACAGCAGCTATTTGTCTACCATCCCCGGCGTATGCATCATGCTGACCATCCTGGCGCTGAATCTGCTGGGTGACGGCCTGCGGGACGCGCTGGACCCCCGGCTGAAGTAAGGAGGTGCCGCAAATGCAAGAAAATCAGACTCCTTATACTCTAAAGATTGAAAATCTCTCAGTTGAGTTCCGCACGCGCGACCGGACTGTTTACGCCGTCAATGGCCTGGATCTAAAGATCCGAAAGGGAGAGACTCTGGGCCTGGTGGGGGAGACCGGCGCCGGTAAGACCACCACCGGGCTTGCCATCCTAAATCTGATCCAGTCACCACCCGGCGTGGTGACTCACGGCAGCATTACCGTCAACGGCGACTGTGTGCTGCGGATCGCAGAACCGGAGCCGGAAGTATCTGACGAAATCCAGCCGGAGCCGGAAACGACCGCAGCTGAACCGTCTGATACCGCCGATGCCGCTGCAGAGACTCCTGCCTCCAGCCGGCACAAGAAGGACCACCGGAAGGTGCCGAAGCCCGTCATTGCGGAGGCCATGACGGAAAAAGAGCTGCAGGCTATGCGGGGCAAGACGGTGTCCATGATCTTCCAGGACCCCATGACATCCCTGAACCCGGTGCTGACTGTGGAGCAGCAGATCTCCGAGGTCATTGAAAAGCACGAAAAGCTCAATCGAAATGACGCGCTGGAAAAGGCCCGGAATATGCTGAAGCTGGTGGGCATCCCCGGTGAGCGGGGAAAGGAGTATCCCCATCAGTTCTCTGGTGGCATGAAGCAACGGGTTGTCATCGCCATGGCGCTGGCCTGCAATCCGGATTTGCTGATTGCTGATGAGCCCACCACTGCTCTGGACGTGACCATCCAGGCCCAGGTGCTGGATATGATGAAAAAACTGCGGGAACAGAACGGCACCTCCATGTTGATGATCACCCACGATTTGGGAATCGTGGCGGAGGTGTGCGACTGTGTGTCCGTAATCTACGCTGGACGGGTTGTGGAGCACGGAACACTGGAGGATGTGTTTGACCACACCCTGCACCCCTATACCAGGGGCCTGTTTAACTCTCTGCCCAACATGCAGGACCGGAAGGCCCGGCTCCAGCCCATTCCTGGCCTGATGCCAGACCCCAGCCGCTTGCCGGAAGGCTGCGCCTTTGCGGACCGGTGCCGTTACGCCAGTGACCGCTGCTTCCGCGAACGGCCAGAGGTGCTCCACCGGACGGAGGAGCATATGGTGGCCTGCCACTTGTACAACCCGGAAAACATTCAGAAGGGAGGCGTTCTAGACAATGAGTGAGCCTCTGCTCCGTGTCGAGCATCTGAAAAAGTATTTCGAGAGCACCCGGGGCATGGTCCACGCCGTGGACGATGTGAGCTTCACCCTGGAGGCTGGAAAGACCCTGGGCGTGGTCGGTGAGTCCGGCTGTGGAAAGTCCACTTTGGGCCGGACTATCATCCGGCTACAGGAGCCTACTTCCGGAAACGTATTCTTTGACGGAAAGGACATCAGTACCTTGAATCGCAAGGAGCTGTGGGAAGAACGGCGCCAGATGCAGATGATCTTCCAGGACCCCTTTTCCTCCTTGAACCCCCGCATGACCATCAGCCAGGCTATTGAGGAGCCGCTGGCCCTCTATAAGATCTGCCCGGACCGGACTAGCCGCCAGAAGCGGGTGGCAGAGCTGATGGATACCGTGGGCTTGGCACGCCGGCTGTACAACACCTATCCCCACGAGCTGGACGGCGGTCGCCGCCAGCGGATCGGCATTGCCCGTGCTCTGGCGCTGAACCCTAAGTTCATTGTATGCGATGAGCCGGTCAGCGCCCTGGATGTCTCCATTCAGGCCCAGATCCTGAACCTGATGCAGGACCTGCAGAAGGAATTCCATCTCACCTACATGTTCATCACCCACGATCTGAGCGTGGTGTACCATATCTCCGATGAGATCATGGTGATGTACCTGGGACAGGTGATCGAGAAGGCCCCGGCGGAGAAGCTCTTCGCCAACCCGGTCCATCCCTATACCCAGGCGCTGCTCTCCGCCATTCCCGTGCCCAGTCTTCACGACCGGAGAGAGCGGGTGCTGATGACCGGTGAGCTGCCCTCTCCCATCGACCCGCCGGTGGAATGCCGCTTTTCCAACCGCTGCCGCTTTGCAACGGACCATTGCCGGGAAGCGGAGCCCCAGCTGCGGGAAGTGGAACCGGGGCACTTTGTGTCCTGCTTCCTGTGTGAAACATAACGGAAAAGAGGCATTTTCATCATGTACACATACACGGATATCAAACTCCAGAACCAGCAGGACGCCTTTTCGGCCATGTATCTGTGCATCGCCCGGAGCATCACAGACCTGTGCGGCCGCCGCACTGGGGAGCGGATCCTGCGGGAGGCCTGCCGCCGTGCAGGCCGTGCCAGCGGCCTGAAACAGCGCCTGCGCCTGCGTCAGGCCGGCGTCAAGACCAATCTCCACAATCTCTACCACTGCGGCCAGGATTTTGTGGAGGACCCCCGGGTCCGGGGCCAGGAGATCTTTGACGAGGAGGACCGCCAGATCTGGGAGGTCTATACCTGCCCGCTGGCGGACTTCTGGAACCGCCGAGGCGGTGGAAAGCTGGGCAGCTTTTACTGCGAGGAATACCAGTATGCCCGGGTGCTGGCCTATACGGAGGGCGTGGGCCAACTGAATTTGTCCAAGGAGCTCACCTGTCCCCGGGACAACTTCTGCCGGTTCTCCCTGTACTTCCGGGAGGCCAATATGAGCCATGAGCGGGCGAAGGAATCCTTTGCCCACTGCGACCCCGGCTATGAGCCCCCCAAGGATCTGCCGGCAGATGTCTCCTTCGGCGAGGGGATCCGGGATATGACCATCTCCATCTACTCCTACATTTTGGAGACCGCAGAGGAGATCTGCGGCCACGAGGGTATCTGCGCCGTAGCAGAGGGACTGAAGCAGTGGACGCAGGAGGCCATCTCGGCCATGCGTGTCCAGGCCGAACACACCCTTTGCCCGCTGGACGCCGATTTTGCGGCGAAGAATTTCCCCCTGGCCCTGGATCTGATGCAGCGGCTGGTTCTGACGCCCATTGCCGCAGAGCTGGTTTGAGGAAGGAGGCAGATAATCATGTATTCCTATGAAGAACAGTGTGTGATGGACCTGTCCGACAATTATACTCTTCTCTACTCCTTCCTGGGCAGAGCGCTCCTGAACGCCTTCGGCGTGGAGGGCGAACGGGCCCTGCGGGAGGGCACCCGCCGCTACGGCCGGGATCGGGGGCAGTGCTCCCGGGAGAAGCATCAGGCCCTGGGCGTGAAGATCAACATGCAGAGCCTCTTCTCTGTAGGCGGCGACCTGCCGCCGGATCCCCGGTTCCACCGGGAGCTCCAGGAACTGAACCCGGAGGAGCGGGTGTCCCATACCCTAGTGTGCCCCATGGCGGATATCTGGAAGGCCTATGGGGAGCGGGAGATCGGCCGGATGTACTGCGAAGAGTTTCACCCCGCCTGCTACAACCACTATGCCTTTGACTACGGCCACACAAACCTGGCTAAGACCCTGACCCAGGAGAAGGACGAGTACTGTGCCTTCAACGTGGTCCTGCGGGCGGAAAACCTGCCGGAGGAACTGAAGCCCCTCTGCTTTGCTGAGTACGACCCAGGCTATGTGGCTCCAAAGGTGGAAGTCCCCAGCGCCAACGGCAAAGTGGGTTTTGAGACGTTGAGCATCAAGCTCTACTACTATCTACTGGAAGCTGCGCAGGAGTCTCTGGGAGAGGACGGCGTGGCTGCCATTGCCCGCGGGTTAGAAAAAATGGCCCTGGATGGTGTCCAACGAGCCAGAAACACAGCAAAAACATACGACCGCCCCCTGGATGAACAGGTGTTCTATGATACGTATCCCCTGACCTTAGATCCGACAAAGACAAATCTGTGGAAAGGCTATCGGGCCCACTGCTCGGTGGAGCTATTTGAGCGCAACTTCGTGCCTGTGGTCCGGGCGGAACTGGCAAAGGGGTGAGTGGTCGGTGAAACCTGTCATCGGAATGATTGCGGCGCCCAACCCCAAGTTGCTGCAAGGCCGATATCTCATCAACACGTCCTATGTCCGTGCTGTGATTGCCGCCGGTGGAATACCGTTGCTGATCCCATCTGACAGAGATGCGAGTATGGCAGCAGAGTACCTTCCGCTACTCCATGGACTGCTGGTGCCCGGTGGGGAGGATGTCACTCCCGCTCTGTATGGAGAGGACCCTCTACCTCAGGTCACTTTTATGAACGAGGACAGGGATCGCATAGAGCTAGCGTTGATCCGCCAAGCAGTGGATCGGGGAATCCCCATTTTCGGTATCTGCAGAGGCATGCAACTACTGAACGTCTGTTTCGGCGGCACACTGTATCAGGATTTGTCCGTCCAGTGCCCAGGGGCCTTGGGCCACACTCAGGACATGACAATTCGGGGACAGCTGACCCACCGGGTCATGCTGGAGTCGGGATCACTGCTGGAGTCGCTGCTGGGAAGCGAGCCTCTATCTGTCAACAGTTACCACCACCAGGCTATCCGCACACCGGCTCCCGGATTCGTTGTCACCGCCAGAGCGGCGGACGGTGTCATCGAAGGGGTAGAGGATCCAGTTCGGAATCTCTACGCCGTCCAGTGGCACCCGGAGGATCTAGTGGAACCTCATCCCCGTTTCTGTTCATTATTCCAATATCTGGTGGACAAATCAGCGCTGCAGACTACTTCCTGAGAACTAGGAAGAATCTTCTTGTTTTAATAAAATTCACATTACACTGCATTTGTTGAGCAAAATTTCTAAACAATGTTCGATGCAAAATCGGTACTGTACGTTTCATCCCCGCTTGTATTTTGATAGCACTATCGCGCCCCTGCTTTTGATTTGCCTCCGCTGCATATAGGATCCGGATGCCGGACAGTTTGCGAACTATCCGGCAATATGGTCATCGGCTCAGCACAAAATCATGGTTTCTGGCCTCCCGCAGCTGCGGGAGGCCTTTTCTTTGGTTTGTGGCGCAATTCCTGATACGCCTACTACCCCATGGTCATGCCGCCCATGTCCTGCCGGGGTGTCTCCTCGTGGTCATCCGGTTTGTGGCCCATGGCGATCTTCTTCTCCTGGATCTTTCTTCGAAGTTTGCGGTCGACGTGTAGGCCGGCGTTGGAGTGGGGCAGAGAGTGATCCTCAAAGATCTGGCTCATGTGATAGAGCAACCGGGTGGCCGCCAGCATGACGGAGGGCGGACGGAGGTCACTCTGCCGCTCCAGAAAGAATTGGGCGTACTGGTCGCCCTGGGCGGCGGAGCGGCTGAACCAGACCATCGCCTGGGCTTGATCCTGCTGCACACCCTGACCCGTCAGGTATAACTTGCCCAGCATGTACTGGGCATATTGGTTGCCTGCCTCCGCTGAACGCGTGAACCACTCCACAGCCTTGCCAGTGTCTTTGGCCATCACCTCACCCGTCAGATATTCCTTTCCCAGTCGGTAGGCAGCAAAGTGATTTCCGTTCTCCGCTGCCTGCTTTATCCAACGGATGCCCTCGTCCGGGTCTCGGACTTCGGGATCGTCAGAGAGAAGCAGTTTGCCTAAGGCGTACTGCGCCTCCGGCAGGCCATGCTCTGCCGCTTGGGTGAGCCAGTGCTTTGCCTTTTGACTGTCTGGGATCAGCAGAGGGCCGTCACGGCAAAGCTGTCCTGTGAGGTACTGCGCATGCAGATCACCCCAACCTGCCAGCCGCTCCAATTCCTCCACTGCTCCGTCCCGGTCTGCCAGAGAAAGCGTCTCATCCTGAATGATCTGCCGCAGTTCCCAGCAATCATCGGACTCGTCCCGTACCTGCGGCTCATCATACTCAGACAAATTCTCGTCCTCAAAGGAGATCTCCCCCAACCGTATCCGCTCCGCCTCCCGGATGACGGCGTTTTTGATCTGCCGGAACTCTTTCTCCTGGGACAGCTTTTTCTTCTCTCTGGGCTTGTCGTGGTAGTAGCTGTCGACTTCATGTTGGAGGACGCGCCACTGGTCGTAGCAGGATTTCACTACTGGTATCTCTTCCAGATGATCTACAACTTCATCCACGGTTTTCTTCGTCAGCTTGGGCAGGTAGCCATAGGACTTCTTGCCCTTGACGGTCTCCAGCTGTCCGACCAGCTGTTCCATCTTCTGCTCGATCTCCGGAACCGAGCGGATGCTCTGCGCCATCTCACGGGTCAGCTGCCGAAGAGCCCTGCGTGCCTCCCGCACCAACTCATCCCGCGACTGGGATTTCTGCTCATAGGTGTGAAGCATCTCCTGCCGGAAAATTTGATTCATCAGCTTTGACTTGATCTGCCGGATTCCTTCTTTTGTGAGATAGGCTTCTTCCGGCACCGTTGACCACGCCATCATGTGGATATGGGGGTGCTCCCCCTCGTCGTGGAAAGCGGCATACCAGCGGAAGTGATTTGGCGGGATGTTCATAGCGGCGGCGATGTCGTTGCGGTTTGCCCGGAGCAAATTCATCCACGCCTTAGCATTGTCGTAGCCAAGGCGCGCCGCATCCTCCCGCTTCAGGGAGATGATGTGGGTCCACACGTTGCCGGTGTAGTGATCCAATTCATCCATGGCTTTTTCTAAATCCACGCCGTCCTCATCCCCAAAGAGACCGTGGTTGCCCACCCGTTCCGCCCTGGGCCGGGTGGCGATGTACTTCATGTAGCCGTCTGACCGCTGCACCGCCGGCCAGTTTTCCTCCAGCGCCCTAGTGATAAACGCAGAGGCGTTTGCTTTGGTAGGCTTGGCTTCGTAGTCAGAATACTCCTCCAGCTTTTTGGATGAAGGGAAATCTTTCGTCAGCTTCTTGACCAACTGCTCCTGCTTTCTGGTGGGCGGACGGTCATCCGTGAGCAACTCCACACGCTCCCGTGTTCCAATGTATCGCAGGTAGCCGCTGACAGAACGGTTCCTATCGCACTTGAGATAGGGACTTTTCACGATCAGTCGAGCCACTCATCGTCCTCCTCCCAGGCTCCCTGCACCCGCTGTTCCAGGGAGATGCGGCCATTGGTTTTCTTCACATTCTGCACACTCTCCGCCCTTCGACGGCGAAAATCCTCGTCGCTGAACTGATAGGCGTCGGCCAAGATACCAGCCACCATGTCCTGCTCCACCGCCTGACGAAAGGCAAGTGCGCCCAGACGATTTTCCAGCTGCCCCAGCCGTCCGTCCAGGTAGGATTTGATGGAGGCGGGGAGGAACAGGCCGGCATCGTTGGCGCTGAGGTAGTCCAGGTAGAAGTCCACCGCCCGCTCGATAAAGGCGGTCATGCTCCGGCTCCCGTCCTCCCGGTATCGCCTTTCTAAGATGGCCTTCTTCTCCGGGGAAAAATAGACTGCGAGTTTCTCTCTTTGGGCCATAAGTGGCTCCTTTCCGGGGTTTGACCCCTATTTTTTTGTTGTGGCCGTAAGTGTTCGGGGATTGTGACCGCAAAGGTGATAGCGTAGGCCGGATTTTGACCCCATTTCAGGTACCCGCGAGATTTCTTGAAACGACCCGCACTGCGGGGCGAAGTGACCGGCCGGAGGCGTCACCGGTGACCCCGGTGTTTATCCTGCTATACTTTTCGTCCCTCGCAGAGAAGATCCCGAGGGCAAAGCCCCGTTCCAAGAAGGTGGGAACAGCGGTCCAAAACCGGGCCAAAGCCTTTGGGAGGGGCAGGGACTCTGCCCCTCCCGCAATCAGGCCACACAGCGGCCCTCAGGCGGTCACGCGGGGCTTTCCTGCTTCTGCAGGAGGTTCGCAGCCTGCTGTCGATTCACACTCTGTTCCAGCCTGTCCAGCTGCCGCTGATAGAACGCCTCCGCCGCCTGCTGGATGGGCAGGATCGTATAGAGATTGTTGCCGTTCCACTTCATGCCGTTGGCATCCATGTAGGTGGTGCGTTCCACCGTGATGAACCGCCGTTCCGCCAGTTTGTTGATGTGCTTCATCACCGTGTTGACGGCAAGGCCTACCGTGGAAGAGATTGTGTTGTAACTGGGATGGCATTGGTGTGTGCGGCGATCTTCACAGCAGAGCAGATAAGCGTAGACCGCGAGTGCCCCGTGGCCCAGCCCCAGATGGAACACTTCATCAGGCATGGTGAAAAATTTGCCGCCGTGTGCATCGGACAGGTTTGGGATGAGATCGACGGTGAGCAGTCCATTGTGGAGTAGGGACTCGACACTGGACTGGGCCATCTCCACACTCATGCGGGTGTGCTCCGCCAATTCTTCCGGGGTGGCCGTGCCGCCGAACTTCCGGCAGTGACGATACTGGAGATACGCCAGCACCGCGAAGGCAGGCGATTTCAGTTTCCACTTCCAGATCTCGTTGGGCAGCGGGAAACGAGATCGCGTTATGTCACGCTGATACGGAAACAGATTCATTGGCACCCTCCTTCCGCCTGGGTGGTCACCCATGCCATGAACTTTTCTTTCGGCACCACCATACGGCTGCCCACCCGCACCACCGGGAAGTCCGGCTGGTGCATCAGTTCGTAGGCACTGGAGACGGACACCCCCAGCACCTTTGCCACTGTATCTGCATTGAGGAACAGCGGCAGGTCATCATAGCTTTTGTAGTAGGATTCTTTCATACGGTACCTCCTTCAATTTGATTTTGCATCTCACCCTTCCAGCTCACACTAGCACAGGATCCGGAAGGTTTTTTGCCGGGTTTTACAAATTTTTATGGTAGTCTTCTGAAATCCGCTGTAAAAAAACGCCGGGCACATGGGAACAATACGCATGCAGGACATTGCCTGTTTTCGCATTCTTCCCATGCGCCCGGCTATTCGGTGGAGATTTTTCATTCTACGCTGGCTGGCTGCCAGCGCACCCCTTTGCTCGGTGCCGCATGATATGCAGTATTTAGTTTATGTCTTATTGTAGCAGAACATTTGTTCGATGTCAATAGAAATTTCGGCCATTCGAGATTTTAATAAATGAAACAGTGGCTGGTCCTCTTCACAGAGTCCCTCTGCTACCATACTGACGCGGCAGAATGATCCGATGCCCAACATAAAAATCCCCAACTGCCAAGCTGGCCGGGCGGAGTTTTCTCCGCCCGGCCGGTTGCGCTGTTTACGGATTTTTGATCGCAGATCAAGCCATGAACCGATACAGAATCACTGCAAACTGGGCGCGGGTGGCAGTACCGGTGGGATTCAGCGTCCCCTCGGTGGTGCCGCCGATGATCCCCTCGGCTACCGTCCAGCCCATGGCGTCGGTGGCATAGGAGGCCACCTGGCCCGCATCGGTGAAGCCGGTCAGATCGCCGGTGATCTCGATGGGATCGGGATTCTCAAAGTCGGCGAACCGATAGAAGAAGGTGGCCAGCTGCTCCCGGGTCAGGGAATTGGTGGGGGAGAAGGTGGTATCGGAGGTGCCGGCGGTGATGTCGTTCTCGGAAGCCCAGATCACTGCGTCGGTGTACCAAGTGTCCGCCGGCACATCGGTGAAGGGATTCTCCGCGGTGACTTCGGGGGAGCCGGCCATCCGATAGAGGACGGTGACCATCATGCCCCGGTTAATGGCCAGGTTGGGGGAGAAGCCGTCCCCGGTGCCGTTCATGAGACCGGTGAGGGTCACATAGTTCACGGCATTGGCATACCAGTCGCCGGCCTTCACATCGTTGTAGGAGATGGTGTGGATGCGGTTGTCGGTCTCGCCGTACTGCGCCTTGGAGACCACGCCCTT
>ERZ827423.782-NODE-782-length-36382-cov-5.339444_pt1 | contig 36382 bp, 22 predicted proteins | sample MGYA00519775_ERZ827423 | MGnify/ENA primary metagenome ERZ827423 (study PRJEB31778, sample SAMEA3449296) | human gut metagenome | biome: human gut; feature: human-associated habitat; material: faeces | place: United Kingdom | collected 2010/2012 ... | reverse complement strand
GAAAACCCTTGAAAATAAAGGGTTTTCGGGTAAGTGGCGATTACTCCCACTCCACTGTTGCGGGGGGCTTGCCGGTGATATCGTAAACGACACGGCTGACACCGCGCACTTCGTTAACGATCCGCTCGGCGGTGCGGCCGAGAACGGAATGCGGGATCTTCGTATATTCGCAAGTCATAAAATCGGTTGTATTTACGGAACGCAATGCCACCGTATAGCCATAGGTGCGGAAATCGCCCATTACGCCGACGGAGCGCGTATCCGTCAAAACCGCAAAATACTGGCTCGCCTTCACGCGGGAACACTCCAGCTCTTCGCGAAAGATCGCATCCGCCTCACGCAGAAGATCCAGCTTTTCCTTGGTGATCTCACCGATGCAGCGCACCGCAAGACCCGGGCCCGGAAAGGGCTGCCGATTCACAAGAAAGGCGGGCAGACCGAGGCGTTTGCCGAGAATCCGAACTTCATCCTTGAACAAGCCGCGCAGCGGTTCAACCAAACCCTTGAAACGAATGTCCTTGGGAAGACCACCGACATTGTGATGGCTCTTGATGGTTGCGGATTTATTGGCGCCGGATTCGACAACATCGGGATAAATAGTGCCCTGCGCCAGGAACTCGGCGCCGCGCAATTTTTCGGATTCCTCTTCAAACACGCGAACGAACTCTTCCCCTATAATCTTGCGCTTGGTTTCCGGATCCGTTACGCCTTTCAGCTTTCCGAGAAACCGCTCCTGCGCGTTGACGCGGATGAACTGCAATGCACCCGAAGCAAAAACCGCCTCGATCTGATCGCCCTCGTCCTTGCGCATCATGCCGTGATCAACGAAAATGCAGAATGCCTGCCCCGGAATTGCCTTGGCAAGCAGCGCCGCGCAAACGGAGGAGTCCACGCCGCCCGACAGCCCCAAAACGACCTGCCCGTCGGCGACCTGCGCACGAATGCTTTCGATCAATTCTTTTTCCACGCCGCGCATGGTATAATCGCCCTTTGCATGACAAATGTCAAACAAAAAGTTTTTGAACATTTGCTTGCCGTGCTTTGTGCTGATGACCTCGGGATGAAACTGCGTACCGTAGAGCCGCTTTTCTTCATTGAAAACGGCGGCATACGGACAGCTGCTTGTATGCGCCGCGCCGATGAAGCCCTGCGGCAGGCGGCTGATCTGATCGGTATGGCTCATCAGAACGCCCTGCTGCGCATCCAGCCCTTTGAAAAGACCTGTGGCTGTATCCAAAACGGTGCTTGTCACACCGTATTCACTTTGCGCGCAGGGAGAAACCTCGCCCCCCATGACATGGCAAAGCAGCTGCGCGCCGTAGCAAATACCCCAAACAGGGATGCCAAGCTCAAAAAGGGAGCGGTCACACCGCGGAGACTGCGGCAAATAAACGCTTTGCGGACCGCCCGTGAGAACAATGCCGATCGGGTTCATTTCTTTTAATTTTTCTACCGGCGTTGTGCCCGGCAGAATGCGGGAAAGCACATGGCATTCCCGAATACGGCGCGCAATCAGCTCTTTATACTGCCCGCCGAAATCCAACACAATTACAAGTTCGTTTTGCATAAGCCCTGCCTCATATTTTCAAAAATACAATGGTATTTTATCATAATCGGCTGTCTGTTGTCAATTCAACGGTGGGATTTTTTCTCGTTTTGAGCCTAAATTGTCAAAAAAACCGTATGCGCTTTCCCGTCAAGCGGGAGCGCCGAGGAGGGCGGCATCACGCTGCCATCAAGCGTCAGGGCGGGACTGCCCGTTCGGCGCGCCGTGATTTTATAGGGAGAACCGAGAATCACGGTTTCAAGAGTAAACGCGGGGAACAGCGAACAAAGATGCGGGCGAAGATAAAGCTTTTCCCCGCGCGGATGAATGCCAAACAAGCATTCATATACGATTTTACGATACCATGCCGCCGCCCCGGTATACTGCGTCCATCCCGCGCGCCCCGTAAAACCCCTTGCATCATATACATCACCGGCAAGCGCATACGGCTCCGCTCCATATGCCTTTGCGGCCTCCGCCTCTTTACAAAACAGCGCCGGCGTGAGCGCAAAAAGCAATGCCGTTGCCTCTTCGTCGCGCCCGGATGCAAACATGGCATAAAGGAAAAACATTGCGCCGTGCGTATATTGCCCGCCGTTTTCGCGCACTCCGGGAACATAGCCGCCGATATAGCCGGCACTGCGTTCGGAACGGTCAAACGGCGGCGTCAAAAGGCGCAGCAAATGCCCCTGCGGCACAAACAGCTTTGCAATCGCGCTGTCAAGCGCTTCCTTTACCTGCGCCGGGGAAAACACCGTGCCGACGCTTTTTCGATGCAAAAGCGCCGCAAACGCCTGCGGTAAAAGATCGATAGCGCAGGCATCGGCTCCCTTTTTTCCAAGCGGCGCACCGTCGTCATAAAAGCCGCGCAAAAACCAATTCTCGTCCCAGGCATATTCCGCAAGGCTTTGCTCCAGGCGGCGCAGCACGCTGCGATATTTTTCCTCTCCCATGCCGTCTCCGCGCCGACGGCAAATCGGCAAAAACGCGCGCAGGCACAGCGCTAAAAACATGCTCAGCCAAACGCTTTCTCCCGCCCCGCCGACACCGACCTCGTTCATACCGTCATTCCAATCGCCGCTGCCCATAAGACACAGCCCGTGCGCCCCGAAGGAAAATGCATGCTCCAGCGCGCGCACGGCATGCATATACATGCTTTCCCGCATCTGCATCCTTTCAAAAGCGCCGAAGCGTTCTGTCTCTTCCGGGGCAAGCGGCGCGCCGCCAAGATAAGGCACACAAACGGAAAGCAGCGCATCCTCCTGCGTCGTTTCGAGATAGGCGCAGAGCACATAAACAAACCACAAAAAATCATCCGAGCAGCGCGTGCGGATTCCCATGCAGCGCTGCCTGCCGTCCTCCTTCTGTAAATACCACCAATGCATCACATCCCCTGCGGGAAACTGCACGGCGGCGCAGCGCAAAAGCTGCAGGCGGCAAAGCTGCGGCGCATCCGTCAAAAAGCCAAGGGTATCCTGCAACTGATCGCGAAAGCCGTATGCCCCGCCGGACTGATCATATCCGCTTCTGCCAAGGAGGCGCGCCCGCAGAATTTGCCGCGGCAAAAAGCTTTCCGTGAACGCGGAAAAAACGGGCAGATCACACGCAAGACGATCTTCCCCCAGGAGAACGGCACCCTTCTCGGCTCCCCCGAGCAAATACTTAAGTTCGCGCGCCGTCTCATAAGCGGCAAGCGTAAAATGCACCTGTGCGCTCCCTGCTTCGCCCTGCCACAGACAATACAGCGCCTCCCCTGCGCTGAAATATGAGCCCTGCTCCGCCTCACGCAGGAAGACACCGCCGCGCCGAATCGCGCCGCCGGCGCAAAAGCGGTTTTCGAAGAAAAAGCCGCGGTTTGTTTTGGTCAGCGAGAGAACCGCCCGCTCGCTGCGGTTTTCCCGCAAAAGCGGCGTGATTCGAAAAGCAAGGCGCAGCGTTTGCCGCGTTTTTGAGCCAAGGTGAACGCTGATATATTTTGCATGACCTTTTTTTGCAATTTGCACACGCACTGTGAAGGATACGGTGCTGCAGGTGCCGTAATAATAAGCTGCGTCCGCCGTAAAGCAAACGGTATCGGCGCAGGCGCAAAGATCATAGCATGCACCGTTTTCAAGGGAGAGCAGCAAATGCTCGCCGTTTTCCCCCTTGCCGTCAAACCACGGGGTCAGCCTCTGCTTTTGCGCATTCCCGACCCAGGTATAGCCAAGGCTGTTCTGCGTCAACAGTGTGCCGAAGGCGGCAGAGGCAAGCAGATAGCTCATCGGGCGGCGGCACTTCTCTTTTTCGATCCAGACGCAGCGCTGCGCCGCATCAAAGCCGCAGGAAAAAAGCCTGATCAGCCCTTGTATCTCCGGGCTTTGCGACTCGCCCTGCGTTTTGCATGCGAGAGAGGGCAGCTTTTTTGCGGGCGGCGCATCAAAATAATACTCGCACAAATACGGCATGCAGCAAAACAGTGCCTCATTTTCCTCCCGATGCAAAAGAAAAATTCCGCCGGGTACATTGCAAAGAAGCCCCAGCCCGCACGCATCGATCTCGCTCAAAATTTGTTTTTGGCGTTCCGATTGATAGCCGTCCCGCTCCGTATAGCCAATGCAAAGCTCGCAGAATATGCCGCACAGCCGCAAATAGCGGTACATCAGCAATGCGCGCCGCAACGGAATATCGGAGCTTTCTGCCACGGTACAGTATAAAATCGGCACATCCCCGCTGATTCCGAGCTTCCAAAGGTCCGCAATGCTTCCCTGCGCCGCAAAGTCGGGCGGGGCAAAGCGATGCGCCCCGCCAAACAGTGCCGTAAGCAAAGCGGCATATGGCTCCGCTTCCCATCCCTGCGGAATCTGCCATGCGGCGCATATTCTGCCCTGCCGCGGCATAACGGCGTCCCGCACCTCGGCGGCGCTTTTTTTCACTGCGATGGAAAAAGAGCACATCCCGCCGATCGGGGAAAAAAGCACTGCTGCATACGGCTCGATCATCGCGCCGTCCGCCCGCGCGGCTGCGCAGCGCAGAGCAGCCTGCGCCATACTTTCGCCGTGCTCTTTTTGCGGTGCGGTTTTTAAAAACAACGGATGCGCTCCGTCTGCGGCAATGCCGCAAAAAACTTCTTTGCCATCCCGCCCGCGCGCACGGCGATGCAAAAGAAGCAGCCCCGTATCGGCATCGGAAACGGCTTCCAGAAAAAGCTTGGAAAAGGAAGGGTGCCGCTCATAGTCTTTTTGCTGTGCCAAAACAGGAGAAAAGGAAATGAGCACGCGCGCCTGCGCCGCAAGATTGGGCGGCACCGCGCATTCCGCCCGCAAAACACCGCCCTGCCAAAACATAAAGCTTGCTCTGAGCTCCCCCTGCGGCGTATGCAAAGCAAGCTGCATTGTGCCTTCGCTGCGGCTGCACACAACGCCGGAGGAACTGCCCGCCCCAAGCAGCCGATATTGCTTCCCGCCGCAGAAAATATCCAGCGAAAAATCTTCGCGGCAAATACACATTGTGCCGTGAAACAGCGATGCTTCCCCGCTTTCCGCCCGATACAAAAAATTGACCGAATCGCTGAGCAAAACAGCCTGCGTCCGAGCCGGTTGCGGTTTTGCATTTCCCGTATCCGACACACTCTTTTCAAAATAAAAGCTGCGATACAGTTCCCGCAAATGCGGCTGCACACGCCTGATCGGCTGTTGCCAAAGCAGTATTTCCGCGGCGCGCATGGCATCCTGCCGCGCAAAGCGACGCTGAAATGTGCCGTCAAACGCCGCATTTGCCAAGGCGCATAAGCTCATTCCGACATGGTGCGCCATACAGCTATGCACTACGGCATATCCGCCGCCGACCCGCCGCGGCGTAAAATCCACAGCCTCGGAAAAGCCCTGCTCCCCATAGGCGCCAAAGCGCCGCATGACTGCAAGATTTTCAAGGAGCCCTTGCTTTTCCGCGGAAAACGGCAGCATCAAAAAGCTTGCATACGGGGCATAGACCAACTCCCTTCCCGCGTGCACATCCAGCGCCGACTGCGGCGCGCCGAACGCACGATATTGATAATTCATTTCGGCATCAAAGGCGAAATATCCGCTTTCCGATTTGCCGAACACCCGCAGTTTCCCGTGCAGGGGTGAATAGGTGCGCCGCTGTGCAAACTCCGCAAAGCCGAGCGCTTGCTCCTCCAAGGTCCCACGAGGGGCTTTGAGCCAAAGGTTTGGCATAAATGCTTCAAATGCCGTGCCCGACCAGGAGGCGAGCCCGCCGTATTTTCCCATACGAACCGCCGCGCGGGAAAGCGCCTGTAAGTGCCGCGGGGGCACCTCATGCCGCGCTATGGCAAGGAAGCTCAGCGTTCTCGCCTCGCTTAAATACAAATCATAGGTGTTTTGGCTTCTTTTTTCGCTCTGCGGGTCGCATCCGAGAGAAAACAACTCTTTTTCCGCATCATAAAACACCGCCAATGAGCACTTCTCCGCGGTTTGCAAAAGCTTTGCCGATAAGTCTCGCAGCGCCGGCAATTCATCGGCATATTCCAAAATCCCGTGTCCGACGCAAAACAGTGCGGCAACAAAGTTGCCGCTGTCCACGGAGGAGACAAAATGCTCCGAGAGCACCGTCAGCCCCTTGAGTTCATACCAGTTATAAAGATTGCCGTGCCAGGTCTTGAGGCGGTCGATGCTTCTTCGCATTGCATCAAGACGCCCATAAAGCTCGGCGGTTGTAATCAGCTCAAAATCCCGTGCCGCCAAAACGCTCATGGCATACATTCCGATATTGGTCGGTGAGGTGCGCATAGCCCGCCCGCGCTTTGGCTGAAACTGCACATTGTCCGGAGGGAGCCATGCCGTCTCCTCTCCGACGTTTTCGGCAAAAAACGACCAGGACGCCCTTGCATATTCCTGAACGGTCTCTCTTTGCCGCGGGGCAAGCTGCGTCGCTTTTTGCGGGGTCAACTCCGTGAGCGCCGCCTCAAACGCCGGCGCGAGCAAAAACAAAACGCCGAAAAACATTCCGACGGGAGATGCGCTGAGAGAAAGCACTGCTCCGCACAAAACGGAAAACGCCCCGTCCCGCAAAAAGCCGAGCCACATCCATCTTCCGCTGCCGAGCAGCTTTTCCGTTTGCGAAGCGGTTACCCACAAAAGCATGTTTTTCCGCGTAACAAACATGCGATACAGCGCACGGAAAAGCGCACCGAGGGTGACACCGGCGCTGCGCGCCGAAAAGACAACCTCCCACAAAAAGAGCAAAAGCGCCCGAGCCGCCGCAGAGCAAGGCTGCCCCACCGTGCGCACCTCATGCATGCAGGCTGAAATATGCAAAACCGCGCCGAGCAGCAACGGCAGAAAAACAAACAGAAGAAAGGATGCTTTGAGCACAAGGAATGCACAAAGAAAAAGAGCCGAAAGCGCCGACGGCGCATACAGCATGGAAAAAAGATTTTCAAACTGGCAAAACCGCATCGGCAGCGTTGCGGCGCAGGACACCCGCTTTCCCGTGCCGTCGCGATGATGCGGCAGGGCAAACGGCAAAGCCTGCACATCTCCCCGCTGCCAGCGCTCCATGCGCTTAAAAAACGAACGCGGCGATTGCGGCACATCATCCATAAGAGTGATCTGCGGCACATATAAGCAACGCAGGCGCGCCCCCTCAAGCAGATCATGGCTCAACACGGAATTTTCGGGAAAGGCATTGCAAAGGCAGGCGGCATAGGCGCGCACCTCAAACATGCCCTTGCCGCAAAATGCCCCGCAGCCGTAGATCTGCATTGCGCTTTCAAAAGCTGCACCCTGATATTGCGCAAAACCGCCCTGCCCCGCAAGCAGCCCTGCAAAGCGGCTGCCAGCAACGCTTTTCGGCGTGGGGGCAATGCCCGGCTGCAAAATTCCGAAGCCGTGCACAACAGCCCTTTGATCCGGGCGCAGCACCGCGCGATTGAGCGGATGCAGCATAATATTTACCATGTGCAGAACGCAATCGTAAGAAATTTCCGTGTCGGCATCCAGCGTGAGAACATAGCAAATCCCCTCCGTTGCATCCGCAGCGCCGCAGCGCAAAAGAAAAGCTTCCTGCGCCCCGCGCTCTCCCTGCAAAAGGCGGACCAAATCCAAAAGCGCGCCGCGTTTGCGCTCCCAGCCCATAAAAATTTTGTCGGGCGCGCAGAACGTGCGGCGGCGAACCAACAACAAAAAGCGCGCGCCGTATTTTCGGTTCAGAGCATCCGTTTTAGATTGTGCATAGCGCAATAGCGCATCGTCTTCCGCTTTGCGTTCGCTTTTTGCCTGCGCAAGATCGGCAAGCATGCAAAAGCGGATCTGCCGCTGGGGATTGCGCAGCGCAAATTTTTCAAGCCGCTCAAACACCTCATCTGCCGCCGCTTTGTCACACAGCAAAATCGGCACGCACACAAGCGTGCGCCCGCAGGCGGGAATCTCTTTGTGTGCAAGGCAAAGCGGAGCATGCACCCGCAAAAGCCTTGCAAACAGCTTTTCACAGAAAAACACCGCCGTACGATATCCCGCCGGCATGCAGACAAGCGCTGCTATCATCCATGCGGGCAAGGGTTTTCCCCATGCCGCCGCACAGACGCCCGCGGCACAAAAGGAAAAAAAGAGCACCGCAAGCGTGAAAAACCATGCAAATTGCCTGCGCCCGTAATTCGGAGCAATGAGATAGCGCCCGATGTGGCGCGTGCGCGCAGTGGCACCGCGGCGCGCAGCAGCAAGGCACGCCTTTGCGGCTGAAAGCGGGGAGCAATTTTTCGCATAGGCAATGCGCAGCAGCTTCTCCCGATAAAGCGCCTTGGTCCCGCGGCTGCATATCTTGTAAGAGCCCTCCGGGTCCTGCAAAAAAATGCGCTCCACTGCGGAATTTTCGCAATAGAGCCGTTCAAACGGCAGCTGCTCCAAAGAGAAAAAGAGCTCGCTCAGGCAGCACACCGAAAAATCGTCCTGTGCTGCCGCAATGCAGATTGCCTCGCACAGCGCCAAAGCGCAAACCGGGGAAAAGGCAAGAAGCTCTTCTTCGCAAAGATGCGGTGCCAGTGCGCCGAGCGCCTGCAGCGCCTCCCCCGTTTTTTGCTCCTTTTGTACAGCAGCAAGCACGCGGAAAAACAGGCGGCTGTGCTTTCCCCTACCCGCCGGCAGACGAACAAACAAAAGCGGATCCGAAAAAAGTGCCAAAACCCTGGTAAAAATACGGTATCGGTTTTCAAAAAAACACTCGGCGGCAAGACTTTTCCTGCCGCGCAGCGCCTTCTCCGTTTTTGAAAGGAGCGTGAAAACGCTCCTCACCTCACGGCGCAGCGGTATTCTTTCGCTTTCGTTTTTTTCTTTGCTCATAGCATCCTCCAAAGTGAATACACTCGGAGGTAGTTTTTTTCTTTTTTCTGTTTTTATGCAACCGCAGGAAAATAAAAGACAGCGCGCCGACAGGGCAAAAAGCCCCTCCGACGCGCCGTATCTCAGTTTGATTGCCGCTTTGCGCGGGGCGATATCCTGATCGTAAGGCGGTCAAGATATGCCGTCTGCTGCAAGGGTGCCCCGGCAACCGCAACACCGGAGGCGGCATATACCGATCCCTGCGTTGCCGGAAGCTTGCATCCCCCACGCTGCTTTGGGCCGTGAGAAAGAAAAAGGGTGACATCGCTTTGCGCGGCATACTCCTCCAGCATTGCGCGATAAGCGGGCGCTGCCGTATCATACAAAGGGGAGGCAAAAAGGACTTTACGCGCAGCCGCCTGCACCCCGAAGGAACACAGCGGCTCTGCCGAGCGCGCAAGCATCGCGCGCGGAAACAGCACAATGCCCGCATTGCCGAATGGGAAAATTTCGGTTTCGGTCTCATCATAAAATTGCACGGAAATGTCAAGCCGCCGCGCCGCATTTTCCATGGAAGAGAGCAGCGCCTGCTTTTCGCCCTGCGGCAGAAGAATCGAGCGCACAAGGTATCGCTTACCGACGGATTGCAAAGAGGTAATGCTGCGCCTGTGCAAATGGGTGTATACGATGGTGTCGATTTCGGTCCTGCCCTGCTCGGTCAGCGTCTGCGCCGCCGCATTGAGCACGGAATAATTTCCCGCGGAGCAATCAATGATCGCCCCTTTTTGCCCGGAGCAAAGCACAACGCTCTCCCCGGATGCCTCACAGGTGTAAAATGCTGTCACCGTGTCCCGCTCGGCGGCATAAAAGGCCGCATTGCCGAGAAAAAGCACTGCACAGCAAACGGCAAAATTCAAATAAAACAACCCGCGCCTGCGGCGCAAAAACGCCGCGATTATTCCTGCCGCATACAGCACCGCCGCTGCGGCGGCCGCAAGGCCGCTCTTCACGGCTGCTACGGCAAACGGCAAATTTGCCGCGACATGCATCCCCCGCAAAAGCCACCGCAAGAGAAAAGAGACCGAAAAATTAAATACAGCGGCAAGCGGCGGAACATAGGAAAGCGCTAAGAGAAGCAGCGACAGCGGAATCAAAAGCTGAGCAAACGGCTCAAACAGCAAATTGGAAAACAGTGACAAAACGGAGATTCTGCGGAAATAAAGAAGCACTACGGGCGTTGTAAAAAGCAGCGCAGAGCAGGTAATTGCAAAAGAGGAAAGAATACCGAGAAAAAGCCGGGGCATTTGCGGAAAGCGGGCGCGCAGCGCCGCGGCTGTGCCCTGCCCGACGGTGATGATACCGAGCGTTGCCAAAAAAGAAAGCAGAAAACTGCAATCGAAAACGCTGCCGGGCGAAAAAAAGACGATCATAATCCCCGCAAAAAACAAAGAAGTCAAAGCATCATTCTGCGTCCCGAGCAAATACGAAAGCTGCAGCATCAAAAGCATAATGCCCGCGCGCAAAACGGAGGGAGATGCCCCGCAGAAGCCGATAAAGAAGAGAATGCACGGGATCAGCAGCAGGCAACGCACTGTTTTTCTAAGGCGCATGCGCCGCAAAACGGTATCCGCAAGCCCGATAAAAATTGAAAAATGCAGCCCGCTGACCGCAAGCACATGCGAAAGCCCCAAACGCGTAAAATCTCTGCGCAGCATCGGGTCAAGCGTATCGCGCATGCCGAGCAAAAGATCCTGACATAAAGAGGCAAGCACCCCGTCATAGTGATTCTCAAAGCGCGCCGCAGCGCCCCGGCGCAGGCGGTCAAACCATGCTGTCGGAGAAAAAGGGGCAGGCCCTTCGTTTTGAAGCGCCTGCGCGTCGGCAACCGTTAAAATGGCCGCTTTGCCCTGCCCGAGCGCGGTGAGGCGCGTGTAGCGCTTCGGCTCTTCGGAGAAGGAGGAAAGAATGCCGCTGACCGTGACCCGATCCCCGACGCAAAGCGACGGCGAAAACTCTCCGCGCAGTGTCAGGAAGGATGCGCCTATGCCGCGCGGTGTTTTTGTTGTAAAGAGCGTGGCGGAAAAAGAATAATCGCTCACATAGGAGATTTCGGTTACGGTACCCTGCACAAAAACCGTTTGGCCAAAATCCTGTTCCCAGGGCGAAAATGAAAAGAAAAACCATGCCGCCGCAAGCAGACTGCCGCACAAAAGCCCGGAAAACACGGCGCGCCCGCCCCGCAACAGGCGCTTTGGCCAAACCGCGGCAATGCCCCGCCGCAAAAGCAGCGGAAAAAGCAAAAGTAAAACGCAAATCACAGCGCAAAGCAAGCGCACGCGCATCTGCACAAAGAAAAAGAGAGCAACGCTCGGCAGAAAAACAGCGCCGAAAAGAACAAGCGGCCTGCCTTTGATTCTGTCCATACGTGTCACTCTCATTTCAATTTGAATTTGAAATCAGCTGTCGCGGTTTTCTTTTTTTGCCTCGGCAAGCAGCGCCCTTGCGCTCTGCCTTGCCGCCTCGGTGATCTCGTTGCCCGCAATAATTCTTGCAAGCTCCTCAATGCGCTGCACCTTATCAAGCAGGCGCACGCCGGAGTAGGTTCTGCCGTCCTCGACTTTTTTCTCAATCAGATACTGCGCATCGGCAACGGCGGCGATCTGCGCCGAATGCGTCACGCAAAGTACCTGTGCGCTCGGCGCTGCACTACCCAGCGCCCGCAGCTTTAAGCCGATTTTGTGCGAGGTCGCGCCGGAAACGCCGCTGTCCACCTCGTCAAAAACCATCGTTGCGCCGTCTTTCGCATGCAGCACGCTCTTTGCGGCAAGCATCACGCGCGCCAGTTCGCCGCCCGATGCGATCTTGGAAAGCGGCTTAAACGGCTCGCCCGGGTTTGTTGCAATCAAAAAGCGAACCGTATCGATTCCGTCCGGCGCAAACACGGTCTGCCCCGCAGCATCAAGCCTTGGCTCCGCGCAAACCGAAAACCGTACCTTTTCCATATCAAGATATGAAAATTCCCGCTCCATTTCCCTGCAAAGCCGCTCCGCAGCCGTCCGGCGCGCGTCCCGCAGGGCATTTGCCGCAGCGAGCGCCTGCTCTTTTTGCGCTTGCAGCGTCTTTTCATATTCCTGTGCAAGCGCGTCTGCATTTTCGATCTCCGCAAGCCGCTTTGCTGCCTGGGCGCGATACGCCAAAACCGCCTCGGTATCCGCGCCGTATTTGCGTCTGAGCTTTGAAAGCGCCTCCAGGCGCCCCTCAATGCGGTCTAATTTTTTTGCGGGGTCCTCACCGTCTTCCTCGGCAAACGCCGCCACGCTCTCGGCAATATCCGCAAGCTCATAGCGGTATTCCTGCACTGTATTTGCAAAGTCCTGCGCTTTTTCCATCACGCCCTGAAGCCCCTGCAGCGCCTGCTCCGCTCTTTCCAAAAGATCAAATGCGGAAAAGCCCTTGTCGTTGCGATAGAGCGCGCGGCGAATCAGGCGGGCGCTTTTTGCAATATGCTCCGCGTTTTGCAGCCTCTTTTTTTCCGCCTCCAGTTTCTCCTCTTCCCCCGCGCGCGGGCCGACTGCATCGATATCCGCAATTTGATATTGCAGCATTTCCAAAAGGCGCGCTTTCTCCTGCTCGTCCTTTGCCAAAGAATCGCGCAGCTTTTGCGTTTTCTGCATGGCATCATAGGCGGCGCGATATGCATCCAGCAGGCCCTGCGTTCCCGCATAGGCATCCAGATAGGAAAGATGCGTCTGCTCGGACAAAAAGGCATTGTTATCATGCTGCCCGTGAATATGGAGCAAACAGCTCATGATCTGCCGCTGCAAGGAAAGCGGAATCACGCGCCCGTTGCAGCGCGTTTGGCTCTTTCCGTCTGCATGCACGGTGCGCTGAATATAAAAAGTGTCCTCCTCAAAGCCGAGCTGCGCCAGGGTGGAAAGCGTCTGCGGCGACAGCTGCTCAAAGCTGCCGCAAACACATGCGCTCTCTTCCCCCGTGCGGATTTGGTCCTTGGAAAAGCGCCCGCCGCACAAAAGATCCAGGCTGCCGATCACAACGGATTTTCCGGCGCCCGTCTGTCCTGTCAGCACGCACAGCCCCGCGGAAAAATCAATATCGCATTGCTTGATCACGGCAATGTTTTCAATATGCAATGAAGTCAGCATAAAACGCCCGCCCCCCGAAAATATGCCTCAAACAAGCATGGAGGCAAATTTATCATTGAATTCGCGCGCAATCGCCGCACAGCGCATCACCATCAGAATGCAGTCATCTCCCGCAACACTGCCCACAACCTCCTCGATTTTGAGCGCGTCGATCGCAGCGGCAGCCGCCTGCGCCATGCCTGCATAGGTTTTAAGCACGACAATGTTTTCCGCATAATCGGAATGAATTACCGTTTCCCGCAGAATATTGCGGAATTTCATCGCATTCTGCATTCCGCCGCCGTGCGCGGGAACGCCGTATTGATAGCGCCCGTTTGCACCGGAGGTTTTCACGATTTTCAGCTCCTTGATATCGCGCGAAATGGTCGCCTGCGTCACCTTATAGCCCGCATCCTGCAGTCTTGCCGAAAGCTCCTCCTGGGTCTCAATATCATATTTTCTGATAAGCTCAAGAATTTTTTCCTGTCTGCTTCGTTTCATAAAAAACCGTCCTCATCTTTCTTCGGAATGCAGTTCCGTTTCGTGAAATTTGCGATGGAGAATATCATAAAAGGAATTTTGCGCAAAATGAACCATCCGTGCTATGGTATCCGCCTTTTGCACGGTCACGGTATCGCCGCGGCGCAGCGGGTAGGAAAGCGCGCCGTCCACACTGAGATACGCATCCCCCGGCTCTCTTGTCAGATTGCGGATCTGGACTATCGACTGCCCCCCCACAACAAGCGGCCGCGCCCAAAGCGAATGAGAGCACACGGGTGTCAGGCAAAGGCAATCCATCAGCGGGTGCAATATCGGCCCGCCCGCCGACATGGAATATGCGGTGGAGCCCGTCGGTGTGGCAACGATGATGCCGTCGGCGCGGTAGGTTTGTATCGTGCAGCCGTCGCACAGCAGCTCCGCCTCCACCATGCGGGAAAGCGTGCCGTTTGAAACGACGATATCATTCAGGGCACACGGCGTTTTCGTATCGGGCGTGCCGTCCGCATGTGCGATTTCCGCCCGAAGCATGATCCGCTCCTGCACGGTATATTCACCGCGCAAAAGCGCATCCAAAAGCTCGGTTTGCTGCCTCTCCGCCTCCGCCAGGAAACCGACGCGCCCGAGATTGATGCCGAGAATTGCGGCTGCCCCGCCGCAAAGGCGCGCGGCACGGATAATGGAGCCGTCTCCGCCGAGCACAAGCAAAACATCCCCCGCCCCGTACAGCTCCTCGGCGGGAAGAAAACAGGGCTGCAGCGGCTCGGTGGAAAATGCCTTTTCCGCCGCGGCATCGACATACACCGCAGCGGCACCGTGCTGCAGAAGATACAGCGCGACCGCGCGCAGCGCCTCGCGGCGGGGATCTTTTTCCGTGGCTGAAAGCAGCGCAATTTTCATGTTGCCGCCTCCTTTTCATATAGGAGCGAAAGCAGCGCCGGCATCGCCTGCGGCAGCACTGCCTGCCCCGGTCTCTCTTTTTTGAAAACAGCCAAAAACTCGATATTTCCGTCTCCGCCCCTGATCGGGCTTTGGCAAATGCCGTGCAAAAAAAGCCCCGCCTGTTCCGCAGCTCCGCACAGCTTTTGCACACAACCCGCCGCAGCGCGGCGGTCATGCACTATGCCGCCCTTCCCGAGCGCCGCTCTGCCGACCTCAAACTGCGGCTTAATGAGCAAAATATATACGCCGTCCTCCTCCAAAATTTCAGAAACCACCTTGAAAAAAGGGAGCGCGGAGGTAAATGAAACATCCATGGTGCAAAGAAAAACTTTGCCGCCGAGCAGCTGCGGGCTCAGCGTTTTTGCATTGCACTTTTCCATGGAGCAAACACGCGCATCGGCGCGCAGAGACGGATCCAGCTGATCCGTTCCGCTGTCCACCGCATATACAAACGACGCCCCGCGGCGCAGCAGGCAATCCGTAAATCCGCCGGTTGAGGCGCCGATGTCGCAGCAGCGCCGCCCTGCAGGATCGACCGAAAAGCGCCGCAGCGCTTTCTCCAGCTTCACCCCGCCCCGCCCGACATACGGGTGCACCTCGCCGAGCACCGTGATCTTTGCCTGCGTTCCGAGCTGCTCCGAGGGCTTTATAATCGGCTTGCCTCCGCATAAAACAAGCCCCGCCCGAATCATTTCCTGCGCGCGCTGACGGCTCTTTGCATATCCGTTTGTTGCAAGAAAAACATCTGCTCTCACGCCGAAAATATCCTTTCCCATGCAGAAATATGCAAAAATTTTACCGTATATCATCTTATCATATCCGCGCGTAAAATACAAGGGATGCCCTGAATTTTATACAGAAAATATACAAAATCGAATCGTCCTGCCGCACCGTGCCGAAAAACCGCGGCTTTGACCGCTGTATGGATCGCTTTTTGCGGGGAAATCGCACTTTTTATGCAAAAAGTATTTCCAAACAGAAAAAAACATGATATAATAATGTGGCTTGGATATCAAGAAGGAGAGAAAGATATGTGCGGATTTGCCGGCTTTTCCGACTGTTTGGCAACGGTCGAAGAAAAGAAAACTATATTGACGCAAATGACCGACCGCATTGCGCACCGCGGCCCGGATATGAGCGGCGCTTTTTGCGACGACTTTGCCGCGCTCGGGTTTCGCCGCCTGAGCATTATCGACCTCTCGCAGGACGGCGCACAGCCAATGTGGAACGAGAACCGAACTCTTTGCCTTGTCTTCAACGGCGAGATTTATAATTTTGAAGCGCTGCGCGAGCAGCTCACGGCGCTTGGGCATACCTTTGCCAGCAAAACGGACACCGAGGTGATCCTGCACGGGTATGAAAGCTGGGGCTGCGATGTGCTTTTACATCTGCGCGGCATGTTCTCCTTTGTGCTTTACGATCTGCCCCGCCGCCGCCTCTTCGGCGCACGCGATATTTTCGGCATCAAGCCGCATTATTATTGCAAATGCAGCGACGGCACGTTTCTCTTCGGCTCTGAGATCAAAGCGTTTTTGCCGCACCCCTCCTTTTGCAAGGAAGTCAACCGCGATGCGCTGCGCCCCTATCTCACCTTTCAGTATTCTTCTCTTGCGGAAACTTTTTTCCGCGGTGTTTATAAGCTGCAGCCCGCGCATTATTACCTTTACGAAAACGGCGAAATAACGATCAGGCCGTATTGGTCCGTCGATTTTGAAAAAGAACAGGGGGATTTTGAAAGCTTTGTCGATACGGTGGACAAAACCGTGCTGCAAAGCGTTGCGCTGCACCGCATCAGCGATGTCAAGGTCGGCTCTTTCCTCTCCGGCGGCGTGGATTCCAGCTATATCACCGCGGCGCTCATGCCAAGCCAAACCTTTTCCGTCGGCTTTTTGCATCAGCAGGATCCGACCTTCAACGAATCCGGCTATGCCAAAGAGCTCTCCGATCGGCTCGGCATCGAAAACATATCGAAAATCATCGATCCGGACGAATGCTTTGCGGCATTTCCGGAGATTCAATATCATATGGACGAACCGCAATCCAACCCCTCCTCCGTACCGCTGTGGTTTTTGGCTAAGCTTGCACGGGAGAATGTCACCGTTGTGCTCTCGGGCGAGGGCGCCGATGAGCTGTTTGCGGGATATGATTGGTATGCAGATACCAGGCAGGTCGCAAAGTTCAAAAAGATCGTGCCGAAATTTTTGCGCCGCGTGCTTGCAGCGGCGGTGTGCCCGCTTCCCCCGTTCAAGGGGCGCAGCTTCCTTTTGCGCGCAAGCGGGAAAGCGGAAAACTACTTTTTCGGTGAAGCGTTTGTCTTCCCGGACCGACAGGCAAAAGCAATTCTTGCCCCTGACTGCCGCGGCGGAAAAAGCGCGCGCGCCGTTGCCCATGCATGCTATGCGAAGGTGCGGGGTAAGGATGAGCTGACTCAAAAGCAATACCTTGATATGAACCTTTGGCTGCCGGGCGATATCCTGCTCAAGGCCGATAAAATGAGCATGGCGCATTCTCTTGAGCTGCGCGTGCCTTTTCTTGACAAGGTCGTTATGGAAACGGCAGAGAAAATTCCGGCGAAATATAAAGTCAACGAAATTGATACAAAATATGTTCTGCGCGCGGCAGCCGGACGCCATCTGCCCGCAGAATGGGCGACGCGCAAAAAGCGCGGCTTTCCCGTACCGATCCGCTATTGGCTGCAGCAGGAGAAATATGCCTCCGTGGTGCGCGGCTATTTTGAAAGCGATTATGCCGCCCTGTTTTTCGACCGCAAAAAAATCCTCGCCCTGCTGGACGAGCATGTTGCGAAAAAAGCAAACAACGCCCGTAAAATCTGGACGGTTTATACGTTCCTTGTATGGTACAAACGATTCTTTATAGACGAGGCATAAACACCATGACAACCCCCGAAAAACTGCCGATCCCGGTTTTGATCGGCGCCGATTTGAATTGCTATCATGTCGCCCGCGCTTTTCATGAGGCATACGGCGTCTGCTCCTATGCATTCGGGCACTATGAAACGGGCGCCATCAAAAAAAGCCGATTGATCCGCTTTGTCAGGGAAGAAAAAATCGATACGGACGAAGTGTTTGAGCAAACTATGCTCGCCTTTGCAAAGGAGCATGCGGGGCAGGGCCCGATGATTCTGCTCGGCTGCACGGACGATTATGCAAATCTCATTGCGCGCCATAAGGAAATGCTGCGCCCCTATTTTCTGATTCCCTATAACGATGCGGTGCTGATGGACGAGCTGCAATCAAAATCCCGCTTTTATCGCCTGTGCGAGCAGCGCGGCATTCCCTATCCGAAAACGGTGATCCTCTCCCCCGTGTCAAAGCGCGATGAAAGCGTCTTTTTGCCCGATGCTCTCGGCTTTTCCTATCCGATCATTGTAAAGCCCGCAAACAGCGTGCGCTATTGGAAGCATCCGTTTGACGGAATGAACAAGGTTTATGAAGCCAAAACACCGGAAGAAGCTGCAAAAATCGTGGATGCCATTTATCAAAGCGGCTACGACGACGATGTGATTTTGCAGGATTTTATCATCGGAAACAATTCCGCAATGCATGTGCTCACCACCTACAGCCAAAGCGACGGCAAGGTGAAAATGATGCGCCTTGGGCATGTTCTTTTGGAGGAGCAGACCCCGAAGGGCAAAGGCAATCACACCGCAATCTTAACGGAAAATAATCCCGCACTTACCGAGCCGTTTCGCGCACTTTTGGAGGAACTCGGCTATGTGGGCTTTGCCAATTTCGATATCAAATACGACGCGCGCGACGGTTCCTACCGCGCCTTTGAAATCAATCTGCGCCAGGGCCGCAGCAACTTTTATTGCACCGCCTCCGGGGCAAACATCGCAAAGTGCCTGGTAGAGGACCTGGTAGAGCAGAAAGACGCCCCTGCAAACGATACCGCCGAAGAGATTTTTTGGAGCTATATCCCGCGCGCCGTGCTTTACCGCTATATGCACAACGATACGCTGCGCAGCCGCGCCAAGGCGCTTTGCCGCAAGGGGCGGTTTGTCTCTTCATTTTGGTACCGGCCGGATCTGAGACGGAATCCCGCGCGCCTTTTCTATGTGCTGGCACAGCAATTCAATCAATTCCGCAAATTTCACAGATATCGCGCGCTTTGCAAATAAGGCGGCGCAAAAAGGAGGCGGCGGCATGCAAAAAGCTGCAAAACTCGGCATTTTAGGGGGGCTCGGCCCCATGGCATCGGTCTATTTCTATGAAATGCTCACTGCCCACACAAAAGCCTCCTGCGATGCGGAGCATATCGATCTTGTGCTTTCATCCCGCGCCACCACGCCGGATCGCACCGCCTATATCATCGGGCAAAGCGAGGTTGATCCCCGCCCAGCCATGATTGAAGACGCAAAAAAACTGCAGGACTGGGGCTGCACGCATATCGCCATTCCCTGCAACACCGCGCATTATTTTTATGACAGCATAGCGGCAGCCGTTTCCGTTCCCGTTCTGAACATTATGGAGGAAACGGCGGCGTGCCTTGCGGCGGACGGGATTCGCTGTGCCGGCATTTTAGCAACGGACGGCACCGTCCTTTCTCACAGCTATGAAAAATATCTCGATGCACACGGGATTCGCTGCGTTTTGCCGAGCAGCGAAAATCAGATGCAGATCATGCAGATTATTTACGGTCAGATCAAAAAAGGTCAGCATGCCGATATGCGCCGCTTCCGCGCCTGCGCAAAGGAGCTGTTTGATCTTGGCGCGGAACGCATTATTTTGGGCTGCACGGAGCTCTCGCTGATCAAGCGGGAGGAGCATCTCAGCCCGCACCGTGCTTTTCTCGACTCCATGGAGGTGCTTGCGAAAGCCACCATCCTCGCCTGCGGCAAGGAGCCGATCGGATTTGATTTTTGAAAAAGAAACACCGCCAAGGGAGGGTAGGATTATGCCGAAGATTTCAGAGCTTTTTTTGCATTGTCCTGCCCTTTTGCGTCCCCGCGAGGCGTTTTCGGATACAATGATTCGCTCCCTTGTCACCGATTCACGCAAGGCGGATGCCGGCAGCGCTTTTGTCTGCCTGCGCGGCTGGCTTGCAAACGGGCATACCTATGCCCCGGCCGCCTATGAAAACGGATGCCGCTGCTTCCTTTGCGAAGAGCCGCTGCCCCTGCCGCCCGATGCCCTGCAGATTCGCCTGCCCGATACCCGCGCGGCTTTGCCGTATCTTGCAAGCGCATTTTACGGCGCACCGCAGCGCGCTTTGCGCCTGATCGGCATCACGGGCACCAAAGGCAAAACCACCGTTGCCTGCCTTTTGTACGAGCTTTTGCAAAAATGCGGCGTGCCCTGCGGGCTGATCGGCACCATCGGCATCCGCTATGCCGAAAAAGCCTTTGCAAGCGATAATACCACGCCGGACGGCCTGTGCCTTATGCAGATCTTCACCGACATGGTAAACTGCGGCGTCAGGATCGTCATTATGGAGGTCTCCTCTCAGGCATTTTTATCACACCGCGTCGACGCGCTGCATTTTGATACGGCGATTTATACCAATCTCTCCGCCGACCATATCGGGCAGCATGAGCACCCAAGCTTTGAAAACTATAAAAGCTGCAAGCAAAAGCTGTTCTCCATGTGCGATTTCGCCGTGCTCAACCGAGACGACACCTATTATGCGGAATTTGCCGCCGCCTGCCGCTGCCCGATGCTTGACTACGGCTTCTCCGCCGATGCCGCCTGCCGCATCACAATGCAAAACGAAACAGACGATTTCTTTATCTTTACCGAAAAGGGCACCTCCATCCGCGTTCCGTTTTCCATGCCCGGCACTTTCAACAAGCAAAATGCCGCCGCGGTTTTGTGCGCAGCGGAGCATCTCGGCGTTCCCCTTGCGCAATCGGCGCCGCTGCTGCAAAGCTGCGCCGTGCCCGGGCGGTTTGAACAGATTGAAGGGCTGAGCGGCATCCGCTGCATCATCGATTACGCACACAACGGCGCCAGCACGGAATCGGTTTTGCGCTGCGTGCGCGCGCAAAATCCCGCGCGCATCGTCGTTATATACGGATCGGTAGGCAGCCGCACGGAGCTGCGGCGGGAGGAGCTCGGCACCGTATGCGCCGCCCTGGCGGATTTCAGCATTCTCACCGCCGACAATCCCGATTTTGAAGACCCGCTCAAAATCTGCCGCGAAATTGCATCGTTTTATGAAAACAGTAATGCCTATTGCATCATCCCGGACCGAAAAGAAGCCATTGAATATGCCGTGGCACATGCCAAAAAAGGAGATTGGCTGCTCTTTCTCGGAAAAGGACACGAGTCCTATCAAATCATTCGCGGCAAAAAAGAGCCGTTTTGCGAAAGAGACATCATCCGTGCGGCAATTGCAAAGCGCAACCGACAGAAAGCATTATAAAAGCACAACAGAAAAAGAAAGGTACGGTACCCATATGAACAGACGCAAAGCGCGCCGGGCTTTATTCTCCATGGCGTTTTCCCAGGATTTTCAGACGACGGAACCCCCGCAGGCGCTCTATCCGCTGCTGCTGGAGGATCTGGAGCTGGAAGACGACCCCTATCTGCGCGCATGTTTTTTCGGCATTGCGGAGGAAAAGGACGAGCTTGACGCATTGATCCACGCCTGTGCGCAGGGCTGGAAAGAGGACAGAATCAGCCACGCAACCATGACCATTATGCGCATTGCCGTTTATGAAATGATGTATGCGGATGATGTGCCCGCAGCCGCCGCCATCAATGAGGCTGTAGAGCTGGCAAAAAAATACGACCATGAAAACGCCCCCGCCTTTGTCAACGGCATTCTCAACCGCATTGCACACGAGAAGGGGCTGCTGCAATGAACTGCTTTCTCGGCATTGACACCAGCAACTATACTACCTCCTGCGCCCTGTGCGATACCTCGGGACAAATCATTGCACAAAAAAAGCAGCTTTTGCCCGTAAAACCCGGCGAAAAAGGCCTGCGGCAGGCAGATGCGCTGTTTCATCACACCGTGGCGCTGCCCGCTCTTTTGGACTCACTGCTGTGCGATGCCGGGCATCCGACCGTTTGCGGAGTCGGCGTTTCGGAGCGGCCGCGCCCGGTCACGGGCTCCTATATGCCGTGTTTTTTGGCGGGGGTTAACGCTGCGAGCGCCGTCGCCTCAGTGCTTGGGCTCCCGCTTGTGCGCCTCTCTCACCAGGAGGGGCATATTGCGGCTGCGGCCTATTCCGCAGGGCTTGACCTTGCAAAAGAGCAAAGCTTTTATGCGCTGCATCTCTCCGGCGGCACGACCGAGCTTGTGCAGGTCGACGTGCAAGATGAAGGCAGCTTTGCAATCACGCTGCTCGGCGGAACGGAAGATCTCAGCGCCGGGCAGGCAATTGACCGCATTGCCCTGATGCTCGGGCTGCCCTTCCCGGGCGGAGCCGCGCTGGAAGCGCTTGCGCTCGATGCCGGAAAGCCGATTTCGGCAGTGCGCGGACTCAAGGTCAGCGTAAACGGGATAAGCTGCCATTTCTCCGGGCTTGAAAATTTAGCAAAAAAGCAGCTTGAAAGCGGAGCCCCCCAAAAAGATATCGCCCTTTACACCTTTGCCTTTGTGCAGAAAACGCTGCTGCGCCTCATTGCAAACGCCTGTGCGCTGCATGGCGAAAAGCCCGTTTTGTTTGCAGGGGGTGTGATGAGCTCCGTGATCATGCGGCAAGCGCTCGGCGCCGCCTTTGACGCCTATTTTTCCGACGGCATGTATGCGTCGGACAATGCAGCGGGCATTGCATTGCTGACAAAGCGGCGCTGCGATGCCCTGCAGAAAAAGGAGATCAAATGAAGCTTTCCCTTACAAAATTCAACCGCGTTTTTTGGCCGCTGCTGATCACTCCGCTCAGCATTTTGTGCTACTATCCGCTCAATCGCTTTGTTCTTCTGCGCGCCTTTGGAAACGGCGAACCGTATACAAACAGCCAAGGAGAGTGGATAGAGCGGTATTTCAGCGCCAATCAATGCGCGCTGATTGCCGCGCTGCTTTTTGCCGCCGCCACGCTCTTTTTCGGCATCCGCGCGCTGCGTGCCGTGCGGCGGCGCGCGCTGCGGATTGTGCTCACGGTTGCGGAATGCTTTTGGGCGCTGCTTGGCATTGTGCTGTTTCTAGAATTTTCCCTTTGGAGCTGAAGTATGGAGCAAAAGCTGATTTTTTCCGTTTCCCAGCTGAATGAGCTTGTAAAAATGACCCTGGAAGCGCAGCCGTTGCTGGAAGCGGTTTGTGTGCGCGGCGAAATTTCAAACTTTACAAACCATTATAAAACCGGGCACTTCTATTTTTCCCTCAAGGATGAAAAAGCCGTCGTCAAAGCCGTGATGTTTGCCTCCTATGCCTCCCGCTGTCGCTTTCGCCCGGAAAACGGCATGACGGTTTTGGCAAAAGGCAGAGTCAGCGCCTTTGTGCGCGACGGGCAATATCAAATCTATGTGGAAAGCATGGAGCCGGATGGGCTCGGGTCGCTGGCACTCGCTTACGAGCAGCGCAAGGAAAAGCTGCAAAAGCTCGGCATGTTTGATCCTGCGCATAAGCGCCCTTTGCCTCCCTATCCCGATACAATCGGCATTATCACCTCTCCGAGCGGCGCCGCCGTGCGCGATATCATTCAGGTCGCAAAAAGACGCTTCGCGGGCGTTCGCATGATTCTTTACCCTGCCCTGGTGCAAGGGGAGGGCGCCGCCGAGCAACTATGCCGCGGCATACGCTATTTTAACCGTACAAACTGCTGCGATGTGATTCTCATCGGGCGCGGGGGCGGCTCGCTGGAGGATCTTTGGGCATTCAACGACGAGAGCCTGGCGCATGAAATTTATGCAAGCAAGCTCCCCGTGATCAGTGCCGTCGGCCATGAAACGGATTTCACCATTTGCGATTTTGTCGCCGATGTGCGCGCGCCGACCCCCTCCGCTGCCGCCGAGCTTGCCGTGCCGGATGCCGCAGGGCTGCGCCTTTTACTGCAAAAGCAAAGCCTGCGCATGCAAGGCACCGCACAAAGCCGCCTGAAGGCACTGCGGTTGCACCTGGGCGAGCTTTCCAAAAAGCGCTGCCTTTCCTCTCCGCTGCATTATACGGCGCAGCGCCGCATGGCAATCGACCGCAGCACAGACCGCCTTTGCGCCGCACTGCAGAAAATTCTTTTTGCACGGCGCACGCCGCTGACCCAAAGCACCCTGAGGCTGCAGCAAAATGAAGCCGTGCTCCTTGCAAAAAAGCGCCATGCCACGGCGGCGCTCGGCGCAAAGCTTGACGCAATGAGCCCGCTTAGCGTGCTGCGGCGCGGATACAGCATTACCAAAACCGAGGACGGCACCGTTTTGCGGGACGCCTCCGTGACATCCCCCGGCAGCGCACTCACAATCACCCTGCAATCAGGCTCGGTGCATGCAACCGTCACCAAAACCGATTTGCCCAAAAAGGAGAACTGAATATGGCACAGGCAAAGCCGAAAAAAAACGAGAAAAATTTTGAGCAGAGTATGGCGCGTCTTGACGAGATCGTTTCGCTTTTGGAAAACGGCTCGGCACCGCTGGAGGAATCCCTTTCGCTGTTTGAAGAGGGGGTCGGGCTTGTCAAGGACTGCACAGCCCTTTTGGACCGCGCCGAAGCCCAGATTCAAATTCTGAGCGCAGGCGCATCGGGCGAAGCCGTGCTGAGCGATTTTGACCCGGAAGCCTATCGCCCCGCCGCAAAATAATTCCGAAAAAAGGAGCCCCTATGGAAAACGAACTCAAAGCAACCATGGAACGCTTTACCGCCGAGTTTGAGCAGGCGTTGAAAGCGCGCATCGGGCACCGCGCAGCCGCACCGGGCGGCATTGCAAAAATGATGGCATACAGCCTTTTGGGGGGCGGAAAACGGCTGCGCCCGTTTCTGCTTTTCCTTGTCTGCCGCATGTTCGGTGGAGACGAAAAAACGGCGTTTTCCTTCGGCTGCGGCATCGAAATGATTCATACATATTCTCTCATTCATGACGATCTGCCCTGCATGGACAACGACGATCTGCGCCGCGGCAAACCGACCAGCCACCGCGCCTTCGGCGAATGCAACGCGCTTTTGGCAGGCGACGCTCTGCTCACGGAGAGCTTTTCCTGCTTTACGGAGCCGCACATCCCCGCCGCGCAAGCCGCAGAGGCCGTGCGCGCCGCTGCCGACTATGCAGGCTGCACAGGCATGATCGGCGGACAAATGCTGGACCTCGCCGCAGAAAAAAACAAGCCGGATCTTAGCGCGCTTGCAAAGCTCCAGGCGCTGAAAACCGGCGCGCTGCTTCGCCTCGCGGGAACGCTCGGGTGCATCAGCGCGGGCATTGAAAAAGAAGACAAGCGCCTTTTCGCAACTATGCAATACTGCGACGGAATCGGCGCCGCTTTCCAGATCATTGATGATATTTTGGATGTAATCGGCGACGAAACCGTGCTCGGCAAACATGTCGGCAGTGATGCCGAAAATCACAAAACCACATTTTTAAGCTTTCTCTCGGCGGAGGATGCCCGCGCCCTTGCCGCGCTGCGATCGGCGCAGGCATGCGCCGCAATCGAGCCATACGACAATGACGGCGCGCTGCGCGCCCTTGCCGCACTGCTGCTGACCCGCAAAAAATAAAAAGATGCAAAAAGCCCGCGCCGCATCCGTCCCCCCTCGGGGCACCATCGGAATGCGCAGCGCGGGCTGCTTTTTTATTTTTCGCTCATTTCAAAAATAAGCGCCTCGTAGGGGCGCAGCATTGCGCCCTGTGCCAAAGCATAATTGGAAAGCAGGCATTGCGCCGCCTGTGCCTGAGGGGGCATAGGAATTTCCTTTGTGGTCAGGTTACACAGCACAAACACCGTCTTTGCGTCGGCTTCTCTGCGATACAGGCAATATCCGCCTGCATTGTGCAGCAGCGTATAATCGCCCCCGCGCAGCGCCGCATTTTCACGCCGCAGGGAGAAAAGCCTACGATAAAACCACAGCATGGAGTGTTTGTCCTTTTCCTCCGCGGCAACGCTGCGTGCAGGATCATTTTCTACCGGAATCCACGCCCTGCCGCTTGTGAAACCGCGTCCTTTTTCAGCATCCCACGGCATGGGAACGCGCGCATTGTCGCGGCTGCCGAAGCTGAGCATGGAAAGAAGAGCCGCATCGTCATATTCTTCCTGCAGTTCTTTGCGCGCATTGATCGTCTCAATATCGCGAAACTGTGCAAGATCGGAAAACACGGGGTTTGCAAGACCGAGCTCCTGCCCCTGATAAATCACGGGGATGCCGCGCTGCCCGTATAACAGCACCGCGAGCATAGAGGCGCTTTCAAAGGGATAGGCGCTGTCGCCGAAGCGGGAGAGAGCGCGCGGCTGATCGTGATTTTCCATCACGAGCACAGGATAGCCGTCCTTTGCAAGCCCCCGCTGCCATTTATCTAAAATCGCAACAAATTCATGCATGGAAAACGGCTCTTTGCGCCATTTATCTCCGCCGCGCCGCCCGAGCAGCAAATGCTCAAACTGAAATGCGGCGCTGAGCTCTCCGCGCTGCCGCCCCGTCAGCTCCAATGCCTGCGCGGGCGTGAGCCCCCAGGTCTCGCCGATGGTCAGCGCATGATGCGGGTGAAAGGCGTTTTCATAGAGCTCATGCAGATATTCATGCAGATGCGGACCGTTTCCGCCTCCCTGCGGCGCGGAAAAATCCTTAGAGATCGAATTGATCACATCACAGCGGAAGCCGTCAACGCCCATATCCAGCCAATAATTGATCATTTCCGCAATTTCGCGGCGCACTGCGGAATTGTCCCAGTTCAAATCCGGCTGCTTTTTGGAAAACAGATGCAGATAATACTGCCCTGTTTTTTCATCCCATTCCCATGCGCTGCCGCCGAAATTTGATTTCCATTCATTCGGTTCATGTCCGTTTACGGCGTCGCGCCAAATATAGTAGTCGCGATACGGGCTTTCCCGGCTCTCTCTGCTTTTTTGAAACCAAATATGTTCATCCGAGGTGTGATTGACGACAAGATCCAGCAAAAGGCGGATTCCTTTGGCATGCAGCGCCTCCAAAAGCTCTTGAAATTGCGCGAGCGTGCCGTATTCCGGCGCAATGTCGCGATAATCGGAAATATCATATCCGTTGTCATCCCGCGGAGAGGGAAAGCAGGGGGAAAGCCACACGGTGTTGATGCCAAGCGATGCAAGATACGGCACGCGGCGCAAAATGCCCGCAAGATCGCCGATGCCGTCTCCGTTTGCATCCTGAAAGCTCATGGGGTAGATCTGGTATACCACCGCATCCTTTTGCCATTGTTCCATAAAACGGTCTCCTTTTCTTAAACCTTGATTTCCCCGGAAAGGATTTTTTCGTAATCCTCTAAATTCTCCCGCAAAAGCGCCGGCGTATCCAAGCCGTAAGGGCAATGGCGGCGGCAGTTTCCGCAGCCGACGCAGTCCCGGATGCGGTGCATTTTTTCCTGATATTCTTTCGTGAGCCATTGCGCCGAGGGGCTGCGGCGAATCATTTGGATCATACGCGCGCAGTTGTTGATCTCAATTCCCGCAGGGCACGGCATACAATAGCCGCAGCCGCGGCAAAAATTGCCCTGCAGGCTTTTGCGATCCGACGCAATCAGCGCGGCGCGCTGCGGGGTCATAAGCGGCTCCTCACCGAGAAACGATAAAAATTCATCCAGCTCCCGCTCGCGCTGCACCCCCCAAATCGGCACAACATTCGGATATTGCAGCATAAACGCCATTGCGGCATCCGCATGCGTAAGCAGCCCGCCGCTGAGCCCCTTCATCGCAATAAAACCGACATCCTCCCGCGCGCACAGCTGCACAAGCTCTTTTTCCGCATCCGACGCCAAATAGCAAAACGGAAATTGCAGTGTCTCATAAAGCCCGGACTGCACCGCCTGCCGTGCAACATGCAGCCGATGGTTTGTGATACCGATATGGCGGATCATGCCCTGCTCTTTGGCGCGGCACATCGCCTCATACAGCCCGCTTTTATCCCCGGGCATCGGGCACGCCGCGGGATTATGAAATTGGTACAGGTCGATATAATCCGTGCGCAGCATGCAAAGGCTTTTTTCAAGATCCGCAAAAAAGCCGTCTGCATCGGTCGCCATGGTTTTCGTTGCAATCGTGATCTCGGCGCGTACATCATGCAGCGCATATCCGATCTTTTCTTCGCTGTCCGAATAAGCGCGTGCAGTATCAAAAAATGTGATGCCCGCGCGGTATGCTTTTTGCAGCAGCAGCGCCGCCTGCTCTTTGGAAATGCGCTGAATGGGCAGTGCGCCGAATGCGTTTTGCACCGTTTTGATGCCGCTGCGGCCGAGCGTTATCTGTTTCATTTTCATTCCTCCGCCGATTGATGGTAAAAACAGTGTACCATATTTTTCGACGAATTTCAACGACTGACGGCAAGCTTTGTCAAAAAGCTTCGGAAGTGTTATGATTTTGTTAAAAATTCTGCCAAATGCTTTTCATTCGGGGCACAATATGATAAAATACCATATACGCTCGGCATTTTGTCGAAAACGCCCGGGAACACGGGCGAAAAAAGAAAGGATGCAATCTGAGCAATGAATCAAAACGATAAGAACAACCTGATCAACGATGCGGACGATGCGGCTTTTCGCCAGGCAGTGCAGCGCAAGAGCGGAAAAAAGCTTGCATCCGCTCCGCTTTCCAAAGAGGCAAAGGCAAGACGCAAAAAGAAAAAGCTGATTCTCGGCATTACCATTCCCCTTGGCATCATCGTGCTGTTTGGTGCGCTGTATGCAACCTTCGTATTTTCCTCGATTCCATTTGTAAAATACTGGCGCACGATCTATATTGAAACCGCTATGTCCACCGGACATCACCATTGGCTTGCGGAAAAATTCATTCCTGCCGATATTATCAAAGAAGTTATGGACGAAAAGGAGCGGCAGGATAAAGATAACATCAATGTCATCGGCGGCGATATCGAGCCTGCCGATTCCACTGCAGATACAACCGCGCCGGAGCCGAAAAAACCGGTGGATATTCTCGGCCAGCGCGACCTGCGTGAGGGAGATACGGACTATGCGGGATATACCGTGCTGGTCAACGATACGGAGGAATGCCTTGTGATCTCCGAAATCGTTGGCACGGGATATCGCGGCAAAATCATGCTCATCGACGACCCCGCGCGCGTTTGGGTCGGCTCCATTCCGGACAGCCAAAAAGGCAAAGAGGGCTTGCGCATTAAAGATATGCTGAAATATCACAACGCTGTTGCAGGCATCAATGCAAGCGGCTTTAACGACCCGCTGGAAAACGGTCTTGGCGGCGAGCCGGTCGGCATGAGCTGCTCAAACGGCGAGTTCTGGGGCAGCTATGTCACCTATTACGGCAGCATTGTTCTTACCACAACCAACAAGCTCGTGGTCGGAAAAATCGATATCTGGAAGGATTATAACATCCGCGACGGCATTCAGTTCGGTCCTGTTCTGATTGCAAACGGCGAAACGAAGGTTACGGGCTCCGCAGGATACGGCATGCATCCGCGTACTGCCATCGGGCAAAGAGCGGACGGCGTGATTGCGTTTTTGGTGATCGACGGCCGCAGCACAACCTCCATGGGATGCACCGTCGGCGAGCTTGCAAATATTCTGCAAAAGTACAACATCGTCAACGCTGCCTGCTGCGACGGCGGCGCCTCCAGCCTGATCGCATATAACGGAGAAATCATTACCAACAACTCCTCCTATAATCCCTCCTACGGTCGCCTTTTGCCGAACGCTTTCCTGGTAAAGCATAAGGCAGATTCATAAAGCTCAAACTTCGGGGCCCTGCATCGCAAAAAGGATGCAGGGCTTTTTTGTATGCTTTTTTGAAAAACTTTTCCCGAAAATACGCGGAAAAAATGGACAAGCAGGACATTTGGTGCTATAATACATGATGTATATGATTTTGACAGAACCGATCAAAGGAGAGCCGACATGGATTTTGAACTCTTAGCGGAAAAACTGTTTCCCCGCGTTACAATGACACCGGCAGAATACGAGGCAACGCTCCCGCAGCGACAGCTTCCGCCCGAGGCAAAGGTGACGCGGTTTGCACCGAGCCCGACCGGCTTTGTGCATTTCGGCGGGCTGTTCCCCGTGACGGTAAGCGAGCGGCTTGCGCATCAATCCGGCGGCGTATTTTATCTGCGCATTGAGGATACCGATGCAAAGCGCGAGGTCGAGGGCGCGGCACAGGGGCTTATCGATACGCTGGCACGCTATCAAATCCATTTTGATGAAGGCGCCGTGATCGGCAAGGACGGCGAAATCTGCGACAGCGGCGTATACGGCCCGTATCGGCAGAGCCTGCGCGGCGATATTTATGCGATCTATGCAAAAGACCTCGTGCGAAAAGGAAAAGCCTACCCCTGCTTTACCACGGAGGAAGAGCTGAAAGAGGCGCTCTCTGTGGATATCAAGGCGCAGCGCGCCGAAACGGACTGGGCGCAGCAAATGCAGCAGCAAAAAGAGCAGCAGCAGAAAATGCGCGCTCTCACAACGGAGCAGGCGCTGCGGCAAATCAAAGCAGGCCATCCCTTTGTTTTGCGTATTTTGGCAGACGGCGATCCCGAAAAGCGCATTATTTTCACGGATCTGGTACGCGGAAAAATCGAAATTCCGGAAAACGACACCGATTTCGTGCTGCTGAAATCCAACGGTATTCCGACCTATCACTTTGCACATGCCGTGGATGATCATCTCATGGGCACAACTCATGTTGTGCGCGGGGAGGAATGGCTGCCGAGCCTTGCCATGCACCTGCAGCTGTTCCGCTATCTCGGCTTCCGCGCCCCGAAATATCTGCACATTGCGCAGCTGATGCGCCGCGGAGAAGACGGCAGCAAGAAAAAGCTTTCCAAGCGCGATATGGGTGCCAACCTCAACGATTATGACCGCATGGGCTATGCGCCGGAATGCGTGCGCGAATATGTTATGACGCTGCTGAACTCCAATTTTGAGGAATGGCATGCGCAAAACCCGGAAAAATCGACGGATGATTTCCCGTTCAGCATCAAAAAAATGAGCCCCTCCGGCTGTCTTTTCGATTTTCAGAAGCTGGACGATGTTTCCCGCAATGTGCTCAGCCGCATGAGCGCAGACGAGGTCTATACGCGCGCGGCAGACTGGGCAAAGCGGCATGATCCAGAATTTGCAGCCCTGCTCACGCGCGACAGCGCATATGCAAAAAGCATTCTTGCAATCGGGCGCGGCGGCAAAAAGCCCCGCAAGGACTATGCGGTGTTCGGTGAGTTAAAAGAATATATGCTCTTCTTCTATGACGAGCTGTTTGACAAAATCGAGCCGGAAGCTTATGAAGCTCGTTTTTCGACCGAGGATATCAAAGCGGCGCTTTCCCGCTTTGCCGAAAGCTACGACAAAGCGGACGATATGAACACCTGGTTTGAAAAAATCAAGACGATTGCAACGGAGCTCGGCTATGCTGCGGACATGAGGGCATATAAGGCAGCGCCCGAACAATATAAGGGCAATGTTGCCGATATCAGCATGTTTTTGCGCGTCGCCGTCACCGGCAGGCACAATGCGCCGGACCTTTACACCGTGATTCATATTCTCGGCAAAGACCGCACCCTTGCGCGGATTGACCGCAAAATCCGTTCCCTGTAAAAATTCTGATCGAGGAGAATTACCATGAGCGAAGAAAAAAACGCACCGGGCGCCGTCCCCTCCAATTTTATTTTTGATCTCATTGACGAAGACCTTGCCGCCGGCACGGTTGAGCGGGTCCACACAAGATTTCCGCCCGAGCCGAACGGATATCTTCACATCGGCAGCGCAAAAGCCATCTGGATCAACACCACCGCCGCAAAGCGTCACGGGGGCTTGTTTAACCTGCGGTATGACGACACCAATCCTCTTAAGGAAAGCGATGAATTTGTCCGCTCTATTTACGAGGATCTGTGCTGGCTCGGCGCAGAGCCAAACGGCGGCGTGTTCTACGGTTCCGATTATTTTGAGAAATGCTATGAATTCGCCGTGCGCCTGATCAAGGCAGGCAAAGCATACGTCTGCGACCTTTCCAAAGAAGATTTGGCGCAATACCGCGGCGACGCAGACGATTATAACGACAAGGGGACCGTTTCCCCGTACCGCAACCGCTCCGTGGAGGAAAATCTTGACCTGTTTGAGCGTATGAAAAACGGCGAATTTGCGGACGGCGCACGCACGCTGCGCGCCAAGATCGATCCCGATTCCGACAACCCCTATCTGCGCGACCCGGTAATCTTCCGCATCCGCCATATTCATCATCACCGTCAGGGCGATAAATTCTGCATCTACCCGATGTATGATTTCGCGCACCCGCTGCAGGATGCGCTTGAGGGCATCACGCATTCGCTCTGCTCCTCCGAATTTCGCAACCATCGCCCGCTTTACGATTGGGTAATCGAAAACTGCGGGCCCTTTTCTCCGCGCCCCAAGCAAAGAGAATTCGGCAGAATGAATGTCACCTATACGGTCATGAGCAAGCGCTTCCTGCGCTTTTTGGTGGAGCACGGCGTTGTGGACGGCTGGGACGACCCCCGCATGCCCACTCTGTGCGCGCTGCGCCGCCGCGGCTATACGCCGCATGCTATTTTCGATTTTGTGGAACGTGCAGGCGTTGCCAAAGCAGACGCCACAGTCGATGCGGAACTGCTCGACCATTGCCAAAGAGAAGAGCTGAACGATACCGCGCCGCGCCGCGTCTGCGTAACGGAGCCGTTAAAGGTCGTTATCACAAACTATCCTGCGGATAAAACCGAGACCTTTTCCCTGCCCAACCACCCCGCAAAGCCGGAGCTCGGCACAAGGCAGCTGCCCTTCGGGCGCGAGATCTATATTGAGCGCAGCGATTTTGCGGAGGTACCGCCCCCGAAATTCTTCCGCATGCGCCCGGGAGCAGAGGTTCGCCTCATGGGCGCCTATATCGTGCGCTGCGATGAAGTGATCAAAAATGAGGCAGGCGAGGTAACGGAGCTGCACTGTACCGCAGACCTTGAGAGCGGCTGCGGCAATCCGACGGACGGACGCAAAATCAAGGGAACCATCCATTGGATCAGCGCTGCGAGCTGCGTGGACCTGACGCTTGCGATGTATGACCGCCTCTTCACCATCCCCGATGTTGCAAGCTATACAACCTCCGAGCACAAGGTGGAGGAGATTCTGGAATTTGTCAATCCCGATTCCGCGCGCATGCTGCTGCATGCCAAAGCAGAGCCCTCTGTGCTTGATACAAAGCCGGGCGAAGCAATGCAGTTTGTCCGCATGGGCTATTTCACAAAGGACAGCAAGCATGAGGGCACCTTCAACCGCATTCTTACCCTGAAGGACAGCTATAAGATTAACTGACCACCCGGATTGAACAGCAAAACTGCCGGCACAATACCCCTCTGCCCTAAAGTCAGAGCCCGCGCCGCACAGGATGCAAACCGTACGGCGCGGCTTTTTTGCGGTCAAGGCTATGCCACAACCGTTTGCCGCAACCATAACAGCCTTTCGCTTGCTTTGTGCCGCAGGAAACTGTCGCAGATTATTCCTTTTTTTCCGCAGCGAGACGCGAGCCGAACGAAAGCCTATACCACCGAGAAAAGTGCCCGGAAAGAATACAAAAAAGAGCCTGCGGAAAACCGCAGGCTCTCGCATTTTGAAAATGCAATCAATTGATGTGTGTCTTGGCTCTGCTCAGTCCAAAAGGCCGAGGTCGGTGCACACGACGAAGAAGATCTGCGCAACCTGTGCGCGGGTCGCTTTTCCGTTCGGCTGGAACGAATAAGTTCCGTCTTCCGCTTTGAACCCGGAAATATACCCGTTGTTCTTCATCATTTCGATTGCCCCTGTGCTCCAATGTGCAAACGGCGCATCCGTGAAGGAATCGACAACACCGTCTTTATGTCTGTAGAGAAGATACGTCATGTCTTTGTATTCATACAAATACTTGTAGAACAGCATGCTCATCTCGGCACGGGTGATCTGGTTGTTCGGGCGGAAAGTTCCGTCTTCTTTATATCCCTCAACAATCTTGTTGTCAATCGTCCAGGCGACAGCGCCGGTATACCACTTGTTGCTTTCAACATCGCTCAGCGCCGTCACGGTGACGGTATTGTCAACCTCGACCTTTTCCAAGTTCGCGAGTACCTTGCAGAACATTGCGCGCGTCATGGGAGTATTCGGCTCAAAGCTGGTATCGTTTGTCCCGATGAAGAGCTTATTGGTATAAACAAATTTCACCTGGTTTGCAAACCAGCTGCTCTTTCCGCCGTCGGTGCGATATACAACATCGGCGAACGGGTTCGGCCAAGGATCATTCACGGCATTGCTTTCCGTTGTCTCATGCCCGCATGCAGAGCACTTTTTAATGATATAGCCGTCGCCCGTATCTACCGTTGCGGGAACAACGGTTTCAACATAGTCATGCTCATAGCACTCAAATTTATAGTTGTTTGCCTTGGCAAATTCATGAACCGTGCTGTTCGGATAGCCGACGATCACGAGATTGCGCGTATTGCTCCCGAGGAATGCCGTTTTGTTGATCTCACAATCCGTCGAAAGGATGACAACCTTTTCAAGGCTGTAGCAGCTCTGAATTGCGGCATCCCCGATCGTCTTCGTGGAAGCCGGGAAAAAGATCTCTTTCAGATCTTCGCAGTGATACAAGCCCTTGGTGCCCAGAGTTTCAAAGCCGTCCGGGAAGGAAACCTTGACAAGATCGCTCTCGCGCATACCGTCTTCCCTGACCTCAACGAGGCCGGAGGGCAGCTTAACGGAGGTCAGTCCGGTTTTGCGCAGGAAGCCCTTGGGGAATACGGTCATATTGGCAGGCAGGGTCACATCTTTCAGCGCAGAGGAAAGATAAAGATTAAAGCCGCCTTTTTCCTCGAAGCCGGTATCGGCGCCTTCAAAGATGATGGTTTCAATATAGTTGCTGCGGAATGCCTGGTCATTGATTCGCTCAATTGTTGCGGGAACCGTAACACGCTTGACATAGGGGTTGTTTTCAAACACACCGCTGCCGACGGAGGTAAATCCGACCTCAACCACAGGGAGTGCGCCCTCTGTGTCCGCGGTGCATTCCTTCAAATCAGGCGTCATATACGCCGGAATCGTCACGGATTCGTATTGGTCGCCTTCGAGATAGCAGCCGCCGACCAAAACGCCCCTCGGAATTGTTCTTGCTTCATCTTCATACAGCAGCGTGGCGTCCCAGGGAGAATGCTTGCCGACGGAAAGAACATTAAAGCGGTTTGGAGTATTGGGCCACGACTCTCTGTCTTCCAGCTTCTGTTTGGTATAGATATGATATACGAATTCTTCGTCAAAGGTCTCCGGGTCATCTCTGTAATCCTCAAAATCCACGCGCTCGATGTCGCCGTGAATTGAAGTATATTCCGCATAGAACCCGATAAACGGTCCGTCACTGCCGTTTGCACTTGCATCCGGGGCCGGCGTGATCTCATCCAGAATACCAAGCTTTTCAAGGTCAATCGCCATTACATACTGCGTGTTGTAATAGACATCTCCGCGATAGTTCTTCTCATCCCCCGTCGGGTTTACAACACGCGTTTGAACCGCATCCATATGCTGTACACCGCCCATTTCGCTTGCACGGAGGAAGCCGCCGCGGGAAAGCGCCACATGATACACCTTGGAGCCGTCGCCGGCAGCCTCCGGCCGAACAGCCTCAACATCGGAAGCAATGTCGATCTCCTCCGGGGACCCGGAATCCCATATGGTCATTTTATCGCCGATGGCTTTCCGTCCGAAGTCAAGATATAAATCGACACCTTCCCAATACGGATCGTTTTCCTCATCGATCACGATCTTGTCTCTGTCTACCATTTTAAGAGTAGCATACAGGATTTTATGATCGGGCGAAAATGCAAAGGTCTGCGTAAAATCAATTTTGAGAAATTTATTATTGTCGTCATTAAATTTCTTATCGTCTTCCGAAAAGAATTCATCAAATTGGGTCAGATCGCCGTACTGATCCGCATCGCGCAGAAGCGCAAGATTATTGATGCCTCTGCCGCTCATCAGCAGGGTCGGTTTGTTGGCATTGATATCCTGATTTTCCTGATATACGGGAATGAAGCTGAAATAGTTCAGTTCCCAAGCAAGTCCCTTCTTTTCGTCGGTTCCTTCTGCCGAAGCAGTAAGGACGAAGGTTGAGGCAAGCATCAAAACAGCGAGAAATAATGCCAATAACTTCTTAAATTTCATGTAGTACCTCCCATAAACGGTTAAAAAAGCGCGCTGCGATCCTTATGGCAGCAGAATGCTCACTCTGTTTTTTTCAAATTTGTCTCGGGTTACCGGAGCTTTCATTCAGCCTTGCGCAAAATAAAATCGTTTTTGCCGTTGTCTTAGAATATAAAAATGAAATACAGGATCTGTCGTTTCCTAAAATAAAACGTTGAAATATGACAAAATGAAAAGCGTATGCAATACGTAAGTCAGAGCTGTGCAGAATCAAAACAGATGTCTGCCCTGCGCAGTCTCAAGCTCTGCAATATTTTGCCGACGGCAAATCGAAAAAAGCCTGTGCAAGGTTCTCCCTCGCCAAAAAGGTCACGGTCGGCGCCGATTTTGCGGGCAGATTTGTTTCTCATGCAAACCTTGATCAATCCGCAAATAGATTCAATTTCCCTGCAGTACCCCGGTGGGCACCGCAGGGAAATCAAAATCATATCGGGTTTTGCCGGGGCTGTCATTGCTCTACTTGTCACGCAGCCGGAAGAGATCCTCTTCCGCACGGCATTCGGAAGCCCACGCCGAAAACCGCTCTGCTATTACAATATGCCGGGTGATTGCAACGGGTCAAATCTCAAAAGCCAAGCAAGACCGACATTCTGTAACAGGAAAAGAAGTGAGTCTCACTCAAATGTCAAGGAGAATCGCAAACAAAACTCAGTCAATCGCCACGAAACGATCCGTGAGGGAGTTGTTGGTGCAGAAGGTCTCC
>ERZ827423.780-NODE-780-length-36436-cov-4.188203_pt1 | contig 36436 bp, 30 predicted proteins | sample MGYA00519775_ERZ827423 | MGnify/ENA primary metagenome ERZ827423 (study PRJEB31778, sample SAMEA3449296) | human gut metagenome | biome: human gut; feature: human-associated habitat; material: faeces | place: United Kingdom | collected 2010/2012 ... | reverse complement strand
CGCTGTCCAAAATATCGCGCCCGCCGATCGGATGCACGCCGCTCCAAACATTGTAGCCGAGCACACAGGGAATGCTGAGCGCAAAAATGAGCACGCCGCACAAAGCGGAGGCTTTCTTTCGGCTCCAGCGAAATGTATCCATGCAGGTGGATAAAATGTTTTCAAAAACCGCGATGACCGTTGAAAAGGAAGCAAAGGTCATAAAAAGGAAAAACAGGCTGCCCCAGATTCTGCCGCCCGGCATATGCAAAAACACATTGGGCAGGGTCACGAAAATAAGGCTCGGCCCCGCGGATACCTCAACGCCGTAGGAAAAGCAGGCGGGGAAAATGATCAGCCCGGCGGAAACGGCGACAAAGGTGTCAAGCATGCAAATGCGCGCTCCCTCGCCGAGCAGCGTATGCTCGCGGCTCATATAGCTGCCGAAGATCTCCATGGCGGCAATGCCGAGGCTGAGGGTGAAAAATGCCTGGTTCATTGCAGAGGCGATTACATTACCGATGCCGACCTCACGGACATTTTCAAGATTCGGAACAAGGTAAAACGAAAGCCCCTCTTTTGCGCCGCTGAGGGTGAAGCTGTGCACGGCGAGAATCAGAATCAGCAAAAACAGCGCGCTCATCATCCATTTGCTGACGCGCTCAAGCCCTTTGCGGACCCCGAGGCTGCAGACAAGGATCCCGCCAAGCACCGTTACTGCCATCCAAAAGCCCATTTCGAGCGGATTTGCAAGCATATCGGTGAAAACGGCGGCGCTTTGCTCCGTGTTCATTTGAGGGGAAAAGGTCCCGCTTGCAAACTTAAAAAAGTAGTTGAGCATCCAGCCGGAGACCGTGGTATAATACATCATCAGCACAAAACAGCCGATGAGCGCAAACCAGCCGTGAATATGCCATTTTGCCTTCGGCTTTTCCAGCACCCGATATGCCAAAACAGCGCTTTTTCTGCTCGCTCTGCCGACCGCCAGTTCCATCGAAAGCACGGGCAGCCCCATAATCACAAGCATGATCAGATAGATCAGAACGAAAAACCCACCGCCGTTTTGCCCCACGACAAAGGGAAACCGCCACACATTGCCGATGCCGATGGCGCAGCCCGCGCTGACGAGCAAAAAGCCGAGGCGTGATTTGAAGGACTCTCTCTCCATTGTATAACTTCCTTATATTGATTCAAGCGGATTTATTATACCGAATCGCAAGCGCTTTGTCAACGAAAAATCGCCGACGGGATGCGTCGGCGATCTTCTTATTTTTTTCAGGAAAGGGCAAGCCGCAGCGCATCCCACTCTGTCAGAGGAAAGCTTTCCTCTGTGCCGTCCGCGAGCCGCACCGTGAGCGTACATACGCCCTCTTTTTCGTTCGCGGCGCAATATGTCCGCCCGAGAAAGAGCGCCGAACAAATTTTTTCGGGGTCGGTACAGCTCAGCTGCTCCCCGGTGTCCTTGTTTTGGAGGACGGCGGAGCAAACGGCTGTTTCGCCCCCCGCGCCCTCTTCCGTAAGGCGGAGCCTGAGCATTTCGTAAAGCGCGGCACAGCGCTCTTTTTTCGTTTGCACCCCGCCGTTTTCCCATTCCTGTTCCATTTGCAGCGCATCGCCGGGGATCCCTTTTTCCCCGTCGTCACGCGCACTTTTTGTTCCTGCATTGCGCAAAAGAGCGGTAATACCGCCGAAAATGATCAAAAATGCGCAGCAGCCGCCGGCGATTTCGAGCAGCATTTTCCGTCTTTTTTTGCGATAAGCCTCCCGCTTTGCAAAAACGGCGGCTTTGAATTCTTCATTTGTTTTCAAAACGCTGCCTCCTCTCCGAGCGCTTCGCGCAGCTTTTTCTTGGCGCGTGTGAGCAGATTATCGAGTTGCTTTGTGCTTTTTTTCATAATTTTTGCCGCTTGCGCATAGCTTTGCCCCTCAAAATAGCAGAGCGATATCGCCGCCTGCATATCCGGCGGCAGCGCGTTGATCGCTTTGTGCAAAGTGCGCTCCCGCTCGTTTGCATATGCTACTTCAAAGGTCGGATCTCCCGTGTTTGCGGTCTGCGGCGGCACATCCTCAAGAGCGGCTTTGCCGAAATGATATTCGTGCCGCAGAAAATCCACGGCACGGTTGCGCCCGATGGTGAATAAATAGGTTTTTACGGCACTTTCAGCGCGGAAATGATGCCTGTGGACCGTGAGACTGAAAAACGCATCAATTGCAATCTCCTCCGCAACTGCCTCATCGGCAACATAGCGATTGACAAAACGTGTCAGAGGGAGGCGGTATTTTTCAACAAGACAATCAAATGCCGCTTCCTCGCCTGCGCAAAAGCGCCGAAACAGAATCAGATCATTTTCCATACATCCTCCGTTTTTTCTCCCGATCGGTTAGACGAATGAGAAGGAAAAATTCCTACCGTGCGCTTCCGCTGTTTTCGGAAAGCAGGGTGGTTTTTGCGGCAACGCGCTGCCCGTATCCTTCCCGGATCAGGGTATGATATTGCGCAAAGGAGGTGTCCCCGCCGCAGCAAAGCACCTCAAGGTGCACGCCGTTTTGCAAAACAAGTATCCCGCTCGGCTGTATTCCGTTTCTAAGATAAAAGCGCCGTCGGCGCAGGCGCTGTTCCTTGTTTTCGCAGGGGATATCGCATTGCTCAATTTCAAGCAAGAAGCGTCTTTCACCGCAATGGTCCCGCAAAAGGGCAAGCGCCCGGGAGCCGATCCCTTCGCCTCTGCTTTTCGGCATCACCGCAAAATAGTCCAAAAGGGCATGCGTATCGTTTTTCAGCAAAATTGCAATGCCGCACAGCGTATTTGCATCGTCAAAAATACCGAGCAGCTCTGCCTTACCGCGGCGCCGCGCACGCAAAAGCTGCAAAACCGGCTTGCGCTCTGCCCGCGGGAAGGCCGCGCGGTATAACCGAAAACAGGCACGATATTCCGCCGGGCTGCTGATGTTTCCGAGTTTCATTTTTATAGTTTATACCTTTCTGTTTTCTCTCAGTATACCATATATTTTTCGCCTTTGCAATCAAAAGCGGAGGATGGTGTGGAATTGCGTAAATGTAAAAAAACACGAAAAAGGCTTTTCAAGCGCTTTGCGGCGTGGTATAATAACAAAGTTAAGGGGGATGGATATCATGCAGCTTGAATTACACGGCGCGGAAAATGCCTATTATGTGCAGATGCTTTGCATGCTTTTGTTCCCCGGTGAAAATTTTCACGATGCCGCATTGCCGCATGTCTGCCTTTCCGTTTCCGAAGAGAGCGGCGTTTGCCATGCCGTTCTGAGTGTTGACGACGGCGTGCGCACCGTGCGGGTGCAAAGCAGGCAGCAAACGGGGCAGGGGGCTTTTTCCGCCGAAAAGCTTTGCGTCGGCTATGCATTTATGCAGGCTTCGGAGCAGCTTTTTGCGGAGCGTCCTGCCTACGGTATTTTGACAGGCGTGCGTCCGGGCAAGCTTGCACTGCGCGCTTTGGCGCAGGGAAAAACGCCGGAGCAGACACGGCAGATGTTTTGCAAAGAATATCTTGTGCGCCCGGAAAAAGCAAAGCTTGTTTGCGAGGTTGCCTCCTTTGAACAAACGGTTTTGCAAAGCATGCCGAAAAACAGCTGCTCGCTGTATCTTTCCGTTCCGTTTTGCCCCAGCCGCTGCAGCTATTGTTCCTTTGTCTCGTTTGCAACGGAAGGGCTTTTGCGGCAGATTCCGGCATATCTTGATAAGCTTTGCGATGAAATCCGACAAACGACGGCGCTTATCCGCTCGCTCGGCCTTTCGCTTACCACCGTATATATCGGCGGCGGAACCCCGACGACATTGAACGAGGCGCAGCTCAAACGGCTGCTGGACACGGTCTGTGAAAATGCGGATGTCGGCGCTTTACGGGAATTTACATTGGAGGCGGGCCGCCCGGACACGATCACCGCGGAAAAGCTTGCCATAGCAAAAGAGCGCGGCGTTTGCCGTATCAGCATCAATCCGCAAACGCTGAATGATGAAATTTTACGCTCTGTCGGCCGCCGCCACACGGTCGAGCAATTCTATTCCGCTTATGAAGCGGCGCGCAAAAGCGGCATTCCGATCATCAATACCGATCTGATTGCGGGGCTGCCGGGCGAGAGCGCCGAAAGCTTTTCTCACAATGTGGATGAGATCATGCACCTTGCCCCCGAAAACTTCACGGTACATACTTTTTGCGTCAAGCGGGCGGCGGATCTGCGCCACACGGAGCAGTCTCATTTTTCCCGCAGCGCGGGCAGAGTCGGCGAAATGGTGGAATATGCGAGGGCGCGCGCCGCGGAGCACGGATATGCACCGTATTATCTTTATCGGCAGAAAAACACGGTCGGAAATCTCGAAAATGTCGGATATGCAAAGCCCGGTACGCAAAGCCTTTATAATGTCTACATGATGGAGGAATTTCACAGCGTGTTCGGCTGCGGCGCAGGCGCCGTGACCAGGCTTGTCGGGAACGATCCCTCAAAAATACTGCGTATTTTTTCCGCAAAATACCCCTATGAATACCTTTGCGAAAACAAAAGCGCAATGAGCGCGGAAAACACGGCAAAAATTCGCGCTTTCTTTGCCGAGGAACCCAAATAAAAAACAAAGGAGAATGCAATATGCAGCGTCCTCAAATCGAAACATACCGCGAGGCTGCCGAGTATATACGCGCGCAGCTTCCGCAAGTGCCGCGTGCGGCGGTGATTCTCGGCTCGGGGCTGGACGGGCTTTGCGCACGGCTTGAGCAAACTATTGTGATTCCGTATGCAAATATTCCGAATTTTCCGCTTTCAACCGTCAGCTATCAAAAAGGCGAGCTGCTGTACGGAACGATCGACGGCATTCCCGTGCTTTTAATGAGCGGGCGCTTTCACTATTATGAGGGGTGGGAGATGTGGCAGACCTCATTTCCGATTGTTGTTTTTCATTTGCTCGGAATCGATAAGCTTGTGATCACCAACGCGGCGGGCGGCATCAACCGTGCCTTCGCCCCGGGGGATTTCATGGCGGTGCGGGATCATATCAAGCTTGCGATTGAATCGCCTCTGCGCGGCGCAAACGAGGAATCGCTCGGGCAGCGCTTTTTTGATTTGCAAAGCGTTTATGATAAAGACTGGATTCGGCAGGCAAAACGCATCGCATCGCAGCTCGGTATTACTTTGCACGAGGGAGTTTATGCCTATATGCCCGGTCCGCAATATGAAACGCCGGCGGAGATCCGCGCGCTCGGTGTGCTCGGGGCGGATGCCGTCGGCATGTCAACGGTCGCTGAGGTGATTGAAGCGGCGCATTGCGGCATGCGCGTATTCTGCGTTTCCTCCGTTTCCAATATGGCTGCGGGAATCACGGGGGAAGCCCTGAGCGAGCAGGAGGTGCTGGATACAGCAAAGGAAAACGGGCAGAAATTCTGCGCGCTCATCGACGCTATGCTGCATTATATTACAAAACAGGAATCGGGAGACGGCAAAAAATGAAGCTTTTGTTTCGGGATATCACCCTTTTAGATCATGACGGCACGGTGAAACCCCATGCCGACCTTTTGACGGACGGAGTCAAAATCGTCGCTGTTTATGACACGGGCAAAACCGCGCCCGATGCCGACCGTGTGATCGACGGGCGCGGCAAAGCGCTGCTTCCCGCCTTTTATAATTTACATACGCATGCCGCCATGACGCTCTTTCGCGGATACGGCGAAGACCTGCCGCTGCACCGTTGGCTGAATGAGCGAATTTTTCCGGCAGAGGATCGGCTTTACGACGAAGCGGTTTATGCGGCGTCGCTTTTAGCGGGCGCCGAGATGCTGCGCTGCGGCGTGGTGAGCTTTTCGGATATGTATTTCTTCTGCGAGCAGACCGCAAGGGCGGTGGAAGCGCTCGGCATGAAGGCGAATATCAGCCGTGCAATTTCCTGTTTCGACCCGAATATGACAGCCGAGCGGGATTATCGCTTTGCTCAGGCAAAAGCGCTGCACCGTGCATGGCATAATGCCTGCGACGGCAGAATAAAAATTGATATGGCGATTCATGCGGAATATACCATGACGCCAAGTGCCTGCCGCTGGGTTGCGGAATATGCGGCGGAGCAGGGGTTGATTTTGCAGATGCATTTGTCGGAAACCGCAAAGGAACAGCGCGAATGCATAGAGCGCCACGGAAAGACTCCGGCTGAGTTTTTCCATTCCCTCGGTGTATTCAAGGCGCGTACTGTTGCCGCACACTGCGTGCACCTGACGGAGCACGATATTGCGCTGCTCAAAGAGGACGGTGTGACGGCGGTTCACAACCCCGTGAGCAATCTCAAGCTCGGCAGCGGGATCATGCCCCTGTCGGCGTTGTTTGCCGTCGGCGTTCCAGTCACCCTCGGCACGGATGGTGCCGCCTCCAATAACCATCTTGATATTTTGCGCGAGATGAATTTTGCGGCGCTGTTGCAAAAAGGAAGAGACGGCATTTGCGATACCATGCATGCGGCGGACTTTCTGCATATGGCGACCCGCGCCGGTGCACTTGCCCAGGGGCGCGAGGATTGCGGTGCGCTGCGTGAGGGGATGCGTGCGGATTTTTGCATGCTGGATCTGTCCGACATCGGCATGCAGCCGATTTACGATGCCGCAACGGCGGTGGTATATGCCGCGGATTCGCGTGCGGTGTGTATGACCGTGGCGGACGGCAAAATTCTTTATGAAAACGGCACATATCCGACGATTGATATTGAGCGGCTGAAAGCGGAATTTTCGGAAATCGTCGCCACCTATTTTACAAGATAAGGCGGGGGAAAAACAATTCATGAACGAGACAAAAGAATATAAGGCGGAGAAGGCGGCGCAAACAAATGAACAAAGCGCCTCCGCAGGCTCCGAGTTTTCAAAAAAAAATAAAAAATTGTTTTTCTCGGGCGTTTTGATTCTGACGGTTTCCAATATCATGATCAAGCTGTTCGGGCTTTTGCTCAAGGTCCCGCTGACCAATATGATCGGCGAGGAGGGCATGGGGTATTTTAACCTCGCCTATTCCATTTACAAGTGGTTTTACATGATTTCAACTGCCGGGCTGCCCGTCGCCGTTTCGATCATGATCTCCGAGGCGCGTGTGCGCAACAATCGGCGCGAGGCAAAGCGTATTTATAATGTCACGCTTCTCATTTTTGTCATTGTCGGTTTGTGCGGAACCTGCGCCATGTTTTTCGGCTCGGGGCTGTTTGCAAAGCTTGAAAATACTCCGAATGCACGATTTTGCATCATGGCGATTGCCCCGACGCTGTTCCTCATTTGTATTTCCAGCGCAATCCGCGGGTATTTTCAAGGATTTCAGAATATGTTCCCGACCGCTGTATCGCAGATCATCGAGGCTGTCGGCAAGCTGACGCTCGGCATTCTCTTTGCTTATTATGCTCTGGAAATTGCAAACGGCGGAGAGGGATATCCGATTCATATTGTCGCTGCCTATGCAATCACCGGGCTTGTGGTGGGCGTGTTGTTCGGTATGGTGTTTTTAATCATTTCGCGCATATGCTATAGACCGATCTTCAACGATTCCGTTCCGGAATGCACCGTCCAAAAGGGCAAGCGTGCCATCGCGAAAACCCTGATCCTTACGGCAATTCCCGTAACGCTGAGCTCCTCCGTTCTGAGCCTGACCGATATGATCGACTCTGCGATCGTGATCCGCCGCCTGATGTCAATCGGTTTGATCAATAAAGAAGCTGTTTCCCTGTACGGCAACTATACCTCATTAGCGGTACCGATGTTCAATATGCCCCCTGCGCTGATTTATCCGATTTCTTATTCCATTGTGCCGCTGCTCTCCGGTCAGCTCGCATCAAACGGAAAAGAGCATGCGCATAAGATCGTGACATCGGCACTGAAAATTGCGCTTGTGATTGCGCTGCCGTGCGCGTTCGGGCTTTCCGTGCTCTCGGCACCGATCCTCTCCCTGCTTTTTGACAGCGAAAAGGTTGCCACAGGTGCGCCGCTGCTCTCGATTTTGGCGTTTGCCGTTACTTTTATCGGCATCATTGCTATTTCCACGGCAGTACTGCAGGCATATAAATTCGAAAAGAAACCGATTCTGTCTATGCTTGCAGGCGGCGTTGTCAAGCTTATATCCAGCTATATTCTCGTCGGCAGCCCCTCCGTCGGCATCTACGGCACGCCGATTTCCACGGTGCTGTGTTACTTTACGATCGCCTCGTTCAATTTGTATTTCATGATGCGCTACACGAAAAACATACCGAATTTTGCCGATGTTTTCATTCGTCCGCTGCTTGCGTCTGTCGCTTGCGCGGGGAGTGCGCTCGGTGCTTATAAGCTTATTTCGGGTTTCCTTGGCGGAAAGCTCAGCTGCCTGCTCGCCATTCTCTGCGCAATGGTTGTGTATCTTGCGCTTTTGCTGCTGCTGCGCGCCGTCAAAAAAGACGATGTGATGCTTCTGCCCAAGGGCGATAAAATTTATGCGCTGCTGCACCGCTGCAGGCTGATGTAAAATTCCGTAAAATTGGACAAAGACGCCCGTATTTTTTCGGGCGTTTTCTCATTTTTTCGCAAAAACACTTGCTTTACGGCGGATTTCATCGTATAATAATGACAATGCTGTACGCAAGGTAAATTTGATTTTTTCTTTACCGACATGTTGCGTCAGTTTGGATTTTCCCGTTTGAAAGGAGAAAAACTATGGGACTTATCAAAGCCGGTATCGGCGCACTCGGCTCAACCCTTGCGGATCAATGGAAGGAATTTTTCTATTGTGAAGCGCTGGATCACGATATGCTTGTGGTCAAAGGGCAAAAACGGGTCGGCAATCGCTCCTCCAACACAAAGGGCAGCGATAACATTATCTCAAACGGTTCCGGGATTGCCGTAGCGGACGGGCAATGTATGATTATCGTTGAGCAGGGCAAGGTCGTTGAGGTGTGTGCGGAGCCGGGTGAATTTACCTATGACTCTTCCTCCGAACCGAGTATTTTTGCAGGCAATCTCGGCTCTTCGATTTTAGAAAGCTTTAAAACGCTCGGCCGCCGCTTTACCTACGGCGGTGATACCGCCAAGGATCAGCGCGTATACTATTTCAACACCAAGGAGCTCATTGATAACAAATTCGGCACGCCCAACCCCATTCCGTTCCGCGTGGTGGATTCCAAGATCGGTCTTGATGTGGATGTTTCCGTGCGCTGCTCCGGTGTATATTCCTATAAAATTGCGGACCCGATCCTGTTCTATACCAATGTGTGCGGCAATGTGGAAAAAGAATACACGCGCGACACGCTGGATTCCCAGCTGAAAACGGAATTTATCAGTGCGCTGCAGCCTGCATTCGGCCGTCTCTCCGAGATGGAGCTGCGCCCCAATCAGATTGTGACACACAATACAGAGCTGGAACAGGCAATGAATGAAGCCCTCAGCGCAAAATGGGGCGAGCTGCGCGGGTTGCAGGTCGTCAGCGTGGCGCTCGGCTCTGTCACTCTGCCGGAGGAAGACGCAGAGATGATCAAGCAGGCACAGCGCACTGCAATCATGCGTGACCCGACGATGGCTGCCGCAACGCTGGTCGGCGCACAGGCAGATGCAATGAAGGCGGCTGCCGCAAACGAAAACGGTGCAATGACCGGCTTTATGGGCATGGGCATGGCGATGAACGCCGGCGGCGGCATGAACGCACAGAATCTATATGCCATGGGGCAGCAGCCGCAACAACAGCAGCCGGCTTCCGCACAGCCGCAGGATGGCTGGAAATGCAGCTGCGGAGCTGTGGTAAGCGGCAATTTCTGCCCGCAGTGCGGCACGAAGAAACCGCAGCAGGGCGTTTGGAAATGCGCCTGCGGCACGGAAAACAGCGGAAATTTCTGTCAGAACTGCGGCGCGAAAAAGCCGGAAGCGCCTGCAAGATACCGCTGCAATAAGTGCGGCTGGACTCCGCAGGATCCGTCCGATGCGCCGAAGTTCTGCCCGCAGTGCGGTGATCCTTTCGACGAAAACGACCGCGTGTAATATTTTTTCGGGGGGAAACGCGGCTTTTTTGGCTGCACCCCTTTCTTGATCTCAACTAAACTTTTCGGAGGTAGTTTATGGCGGAGCTTTTGGAATATAAATGCCCCTGCTGCGGCGGCGCGATTGCATTCGATCCGGCGCTGCAGAAGATGAAATGTCCGTTTTGCGATACGGAATTTGAAATGGAAGCGCTGCAGGGATATGACGAGGCGCTCAAAGAGGAAACGCCCGATGAAATGCGTTGGCAGACGGATGCCGGCACGCAGTGGAGTGAGGAAGAAAAATCACAGCTGCATTCCTATATTTGCAAATCCTGCGGGGGCGAAATTGTCGGGGATGACACTCTTGCGGCAACCGCCTGCCCGTTTTGCGGCAATCCCGTCGTTATGGCAGAGCAGTTCAGCGGCACGCTGCGCCCGGATTATGTGATTCCGTTTCGGCTTGACAAAAAGGCGGCAAAGCAGGGGCTGCAGAATTATATCGCTAAGAAGCGCCTTCTTCCGAAAATTTTCAAGGACGAAAATCATATCGACGAGATCAAGGGCGTGTATGTTCCGTTTTGGCTGTTTGATTCTGAAGCGGATGCAAAAATTCGTTATCGTGCAACGACCGTGCGCTGCTGGAGCGACAAGGACTACGACTATACGGAAACCGACTATTTTATGGTGCACCGCGCCGGCAGCCTCGCGTTTGAGCATGTCCCGGTCGACGGCTCACAGAAAATGGCGGACGATCTGATGGAATCGATCGAGCCGTATGATTTTTCCGAAGCGGTCGATTTTGCAACGGCATATCTTGCCGGCTATGTTGCGGACAAATACGATGTGGACGCAGAGCAAAGCATTGAGCGTGCCAACGAGCGCATTAAAAAGTCAACCGAGCAGGCGTTTGCCGCAACAGTAGAGGGCTACTCCACGGTAACACCGGAGAGCAGCTCCGTTGTGCTGCAAAACGGAAAAACAAAGTATGCGCTTTTCCCGGTTTGGCTGCTCAACACTACCTGGAACGGCAAGCAATATACTTTTGCCATGAACGGGCAGACCGGTAAATTTGTCGGCAATCTGCCCGTGGATAAAAAGGCGGCAAGGCTTTGGACGCTCGGGCTCACCGCGGCGATCGGCGCTGTGTGCTACGGGCTGTGCTGGCTTTTGTATCTCGGCGGGATTCTGTAAGGAGGCGACACCATGAAAAAACGAATTTTTGCATTGGCTTTCTCTTTGGTGCTGCTTCTCTTTTGCACAGTGCCCGCTTTTGCCGACACGCCCGATCCCCTTGAAAACGGGGAAGGGGTCAGCGATTCCGACGGGTTTGCACTTGATACCGCGGGCGATATTGTTTGCGCCATGCCAGCCCCGCTTTTGGTGGATGAAGCCTCCCTTTTAAGCACAGACGAGGCAAAGGAAATTTCCGATGCGCTTCACGCTGCACAGGAAAATATGCAATTTACCACGGTGATTGTTACCGTAACCGATCTTGACGGAAAAACACCGACGGAATTCGCCGATGATTTTTATGATAAGAACGGCTATGGCGTCGGTGATAAGCACGACGGTGTGCTGCTTTTGGTTCATATGACCGAAAACCGCGGCTGGTATATCTCCACCACGGGTTACGGCATTACCGCTTTCACGGACGCAGGCATTGAATATGCCGGCGAACAAATCAAGCCGTATCTTTCCGACGGAGACTATGCCGAGGCATTTCGGAAATTTATTTCGCTTTCGGAGAATTATGTCACCGAAGCGAGAAACGGTACCCCGTATGATACGGAAAACCTCCCCCGTGCCCCTTTTTCGTTCATTTGGCTTCCGCTCTCTTTGCTTGCGGGCTTTTTGATTGCTTTGATGGTGGTCGGCTCGATGAAAGCCAAGCTGAAAACCGTACAGCGCAAGAGCGCTGCGGACGATTATGTTCGCAAGGACAGCCTTGTTGTCACGCAGAGCCGGGATCTGTTCTTATATCGCACGGTAAACCGAATTGCAAAGCCGAAGGAAACGGAAAGCTCCGACGGCGGCAGCAGCACGCACACCTCATCCTCCGGCACAACGCACGGCGGCGGTGGCGGCAGCTTCTGAGCAAATCAGTAATACGAAAATTCAATAAAGGGGAAACGGCAATGACTGACAACGGCATTCTCTCATCCCTTGATGCAGCATCCGCCGACGCGGCGGATGTCGGCGAAATGACCTTTTCTTTTGACGCATTACCCGACAGCCTCTCGGCACTTACCGCGCTGCCGCAGGCTGCCCTGCGCACTTCGTTTGACGCGGCAGCCTTAACCGTACTTGCGCTGTGCGTTTATACCACCGATGCGCCGATGGGCATTGAAATGCTGAATTGGCTGCGCGGCCCGCGCCCGCTTAACGGCATGGAGCTTTCTTTTCTGCGCGATCGCTTTCGCGGCGGAAAAACCTATTTGCCGTTTTCTTATTTTGCGGGCGCCGTACCGGAAAACCGCTATACGCCGAACCATCCGTTTCTGTTGAAGGTTTTCCGCGGGCAGGCAGCGGATACGGAGCCGGGGTATGCAAGGCTCTATATCCGCAGCGGCGGCGCGGATACGCCGCGGCCTATCCGCCTGCGACGCAAAAAAGACGGCAGATGGCTTTTATGGGAGCATTATCTTCTGACCGATATCCGCCGCCCCGAAGAGGATATTTGGGGTTGAGACTGGAATGAGAAAGGGGCTCCGCTTTTTAGCGGGGCTCCTTTTTACAGTTCCGAATCAATTGACAAAAGCTTGCAAGATGTGTATAATAAACATATCGTTTTGGATAGCGAGGAGTTACGGATGCTGAGAATCGATCGCCCTGTGATTGTTGAGGGAAAATACGACAAGGAACGGCTCGGCCGTGTGATCGATGCGGTGATACTCACAACAGACGGCTTCGGCATATTCAAAAAAGAAGAAAAAAAACAGCTGATTCGGCGGCTTTGTGCCGACCGGGGCGTGATTGTTTTGACCGATCCGGACGGCGCAGGGCTCGTAATCCGCAATTTTCTGCGCGGCATTCTGCCTGTCGATTGCGTGACACATTTATATGTTCCCCGCCTCGCGGGAAAAGAGAAGCGCAAAGCGGCCCCTTCCAAAGAGGGGGTGCTCGGTGTGGAGGGAATGGACGAAAAAACGCTGGAACAATTGTTTTTACCGTTTGCGGGCGACGCAAAATCCGTGCCGCATACCGAAACGGCAGTTACAAAAGCCCGTTTTTATGCCGACGGCTTTTCCGGCTCTGCCGACAGTGCCGAGCGGCGCAGAGCGCTTTCAAAGCAATGCGCTCTGCCGGATAACCTCAGTGCAAACGCGCTTTTGGAAGCAATCAATTTGCTCGGCGGCATGCCGTTTTACGAGGAAGCGCTACACAAAATCCAAACACCATGAGGATGGCAATGAAGAATCGACTGAAACATTTGCTTGAGAAACATCATATTTTAATTACATATGCGCTCTTCGGCCTTTTGACGGTGGCGGTAAACTACGGGGTATTTTGGGGTGTGAATGCGCCGCTTTCCCGCGTTTCCAACCGCTTTATTGCCGAGCATGTCTATTTGCTTGCGCATGTACTTTCCTGGATCGTCAGCGTTTTATTTTCTTACTATGTTACAAAGCGCTTTGTTTTCCGCATCCGCTGCGACGGTATTCATCTGGCGCGCTTTTTCTCTTTTATACTAATCCGTGCGGTAACGGAGCTTGGCACGCTGCTTGCAATGTATCTGCTCGTCACGGTGCTTTCGCTCAATACCTATGTTATGAAGTTTATCACCGATGTGATTCAGGTGCTGGTCAATTATTTTTTCACCAAAGGCGTTTCTTTCAACGGAATTGATGAAAAATTGAAGGGAAAACGCAATAAAGCCGAAGGGAACTGAATAGCGCGTTATGCAAACAAAACGCTTCTTGAAAAACGATCAGGGCTTTCGCTGCAGCGTCTGCGGCAGGGAGGTGCTGCCCATGCTCTCCTCCTCGCGGGATCACTGCCCGTTTTGCCTGTGCTCATTGCATGTGGATATCAACCCCGGGGATCGGGCAAACCCCTGCGGCGGCATTCTGCGCCCCGTCAGTGCCGTTCCGGATACGAAAAAAGGCTATATTATCATTTATCGCTGCGAAAAATGCGGTGAGCTGCACCGCAATCGTGCAGCCGTTGATACGCCGCAGCAGCCTGATAATCTGAAAGAACTGATTCGCCTGACCAGTTGCCAGTATCGTGAAGCGAAAGCAAAGAGGTAGGAAATTTTACTATGAAAAAATTGATTTTCGGAACGCTTGGCGTGCTCAGCGCGCTGCTCTTTGTCGGAATTTTGCTTCGTATGGGGCAATCCAACCCGCCCCGTGAATATAAAAAACTGGTTGAGACCGCAGAAATCGGTACCGCTGCGGCAGCGGACGGCTCTGTGACCGCGGAGCGGCAGATGCTGCGCTCCTATATTACGGAATTCGGTTATTTTCATTGTGATTATATCGATTATGTGAAGCAGTGCTCTCAGGCGCAGATGACTGTTTGGTTTAATCGCAGCACGTTGTATAAAATTCCGCAGGCGCTTGAGCAAAAATATAATAAAGCCTTCCCGCAGCTTGAGGGCATGCCGTTTTCCTTTGAGCTGATCGACGAGAGAGGCAACCTTGTCTCGCAGGGGACTGTTTTGCTGCAGCGGCAGCGCGGCCGCTACACCTTTTTGCGACTCTCTTTTGAAAATCTTGATTTTTCGCAGTTCAGCCGGCTCACGCTGCGCTTTTGCTGTGACAGCCTGCCGCAGGAGGATCGCGCAGTTACCTCCATGCTTGTTTATCATGCCGATATGGATCGTAAAAGCAGAACCGTTACCTTTACAAACTGATTTTTCCCACTGCAAAGCAAAATGCGCTTCCCCTCACAAAGCAGGGAAGCGCATTTCTTTATTTTTTCAGCGCTTGACGCGGGCATTGCCGTTCCAAATGGAGAAAATCTGCTCTTCATCCGCCGGCTGTGCATAATCGGTAAGGAAAGTCGTCGCAAGTGCGCCGCTGCTCCAAGCAAATGCAAGGCAGCGCTGCGGATCCCATCCACGGAGAATCCCGTACAAAAGACCGCCGACAAAGCCGTCTCCGCCGCCGATCCGATCAAGCACCTCAATTCTGCGCGCGGGGGCTGTATAGAATTCGTCGCCGTAAAGCATTACGGCGCCCCAAAGGTGAGAATTGGCGCTCTCCACCTCGCGCAGCGTTGTTGCAAAGACAGAGGCATTCGGGAAAACCGTGCGCACACGGTCAATCATGCCGCGAAATGCATCGGTTTTTGCTAAGAGGTCCTTGCCGCCCGCCTCCGGTCCATCAATGCCGAGTGCCAGCTGAAAATCTTCTTCATTTCCGACAAGAATATCGGAAAGTGAAGCAATTTCCGTAAATGCCGCACGCAGCTCTTTCTCGCGATTTACCCAGAATGAAGCGCGATAGTTTAAATCAAAGCTGACAAGGGTGCCGTTTTCCTTTGCCTTGCGCGCAAGCGCGAGGCAGAGCGCGCTTGTCTTTTCGGAAAGCGCCGCGATCAACCCGCTCAGGTGCAGCACCTTTACGCCGTCTTTGACAAAGAGCTGCTCAAGATCAAAATCGTCGGCGGTCATGGTGCGGCCGACCTCGCCGGCACGGTCATTACAAACGCGGGGCCCGCGCACGCCGCTGCCGGAATCGGCAATATTGAATTGGTGGCGATAGCCCCAAGGGCCGCCCTGCGGCACTTCTTTGCCTTCAAAGCTCATTCCGCGGGCGCGGAGATTGGATTTAATAAAAGCGGAAATCGGGCTGTCCTTGACAAATGCCGTTAACACGTGTACGGGCAGGCCGAGATAGGAGGCAATGCTCGCCACATTGGTTTCCGCACTGGTTGCCTGCATAAAAAATGTGTCGCTGGAGGCAACGGGTTGACCGTTTGCGGGGCTGATGCGAACCCCCATGCTGGTCGGAACGACCAGGGCATATTTTGCATTTTCTTTCAGCTTCATTGTTTGTTTCCTTTCGCGTTTACGCATTATAGGCGGAGGAGGAGGTATTGCCGCCGTGCCCGGTCCAGTCCGTGTGGAAGAATTCTCCGCGCGGGCGATCGACCCTTTCATAGGTATGTGCGCCGAAATAATCGCGCTGCGCCTGCAAAAGATTTGCGGGCAGGCGGGCGCTGCGATAGCCGTCGTAGTAGGAAAGCGCCGCGCAGAGCGCCGGTGCGGGGATGCCGTTTGTAATCGCAGAGGCGCAAATTCTTCTCCAGCCTTTTTGTCCTTTCTCCAGCTTCTCACGGAAATAGGGGGCAAGCATCAGGTTTTCCAGTGCCGGATCGGCATCGTATGCCTCTTTGATTTTTCCGAGGAATACGGAGCGGATGATGCAGCCGCCGCGCCACATCAGAGCAATGCCGCCCCAGTTGAGGTTCCAGCCGTAGCTGCGGGCAGCAGCGCGCATCAGGGCATACCCTTGGGCATAGGAAACGATTTTTGCGGCAAGCAGTGCGTCTTTGAGATCGTTGACGAATGCTGCGCGATCGCCCTCAAACAGGGGCGTGGGGCCGCTCAAAATTTCGGATGCCTTAACGCGCTCCTCTTTCTGTGCGGACAGGCAGCGGGCAAACACAGCCTCTGCAATCAGCGTCAGCGGAACACCTTCGTCCAGTGCGGAAATTGCCGTCCATTTTCCGGTGCCCTTTTGTCCTGCGGTATCCAAAATTTTTTCAACAAGCGCAGAGCCGTCCGTATCCTTATATGCCAAAATGTCGCGCGTGATCTCAATGAGATAGCTGTCAAGCTCGCCGCGGTTCCATTCGGCAAAAACATCATGCATTTCGTCCGCCGTAAGACCGAGAATATTTTTCAGCAGGGAATAGGTCTCGCAGATCAGCTCCATATCACCGTATTCGATGCCGTTGTGCACCATTTTCACAAAGTGCCCCGCGCCGTTTTCACCGACCCAGTCGCAGCAGGGAGTGCCGTCTTCCACTTTGGCGCAAATACTTTGAAAAATAGGCTTCACCGCCGCCCATGCGGCAGGGGAACCGCCCGGCATCATGGAGGGGCCATTCAGTGCGCCCTCTTCACCGCCGGAAACGCCTGTTCCGATATACAGCTTGCCCTTGCTTTCAACATAGGCGCAGCGCCGCATGGTATCCGGAAAATGCGAGTTTCCGCCGTCGATGATAATGTCGCCGTCGTCCAAAAGCGGGAGCAGCTGCTCAATCATATCGTCCACCGGCTTGCCGGCCTTGATCATCATCATGACCTTGCGCGGCTTTTCCAGGGAATCCACGAGCTGCTGCAAAGAATAGCAGCCGACGATGTTTTTGCCCTTGGCGCGCCCGTTTACAAAGCGCTCTACCTTTTCTGTTGTGCGGTTGAATACGGAAACGGTAAAGCCTTTGGATTCCATATTCATAACGAGGTTTTCGCCCATTACGGCAAGCCCGATCAGCCCAAGATCCGATTTTTTCATTTTTTTGTGCTCCTGTCTTTTTAATTTGTATGTGCAGCATCCCAAAGCCCGAGCGCCGGGTTGCCGATATAATAAATTGTCTCACCGTGCACGGTTTGTATTCCGTCCCGCAGCGTTTGCGGAGGATACAGCGCAGCCGCCTCCTCGTAGGGCAGATAGGAAAAGCCGACGCCGCGCACTTCGTCTTCGCTGAGCAGCTTTGTGCAATACGTGACAGAGAAGCGGCTGTCGGACGAGCCATGGATGAGATGCGCGGCGACCGAGAGATTTTGCGCAAGCTCCGGCTCCGTTTTCACCAGGGAAAGAATTTTCTCCCTGCCCACATATCCATAGCGGCGGATCAGGCGATCCACCTCGCCGTCCTCCCCAAAGCGTTCAACTCCGGGGGCAAGGATGATGAGCTGCCCGCCGTCCTTAATTGCCATACGCGTGCGGTAGATTGCTTTGTTTCCGAGCCATGTGCTCTTAAATTCGCGCGGGTCCAGATAAACAACGCATTTTTCAATCGGGTTTTCAAGATGCGTCATATTGCGCGCCTGGCTCTGTGCAACGGCGGCTTCAAACAGCGTGCGGGAATTGCCGAGATACAGCCCGTGCAAATTGGTTACATCGCCCGTATTTGTGGTACAGGTCAGAACATAAAGCAGGGGCAGATCTTTGAGAAAATGCTCCTGCGCATAATCAAAAACGCGCCGCACGGGGGAGAAATCCTTGCCCATGATGCGTTCCAGCCCGTAAAATGCGCCGAGCATGTGGCTTGCATTGATCATGGAAGCGCCGCCGCAGCCGACAAAGATGTTTTTGGAATAATTCGCCATACCGACGACCTCATGCGGCACGACCTGCCCGATGGAAACGATCAGATCATACGTCGGGTCCAAAAGGCGGCGGTTGACCTCAACATCAATTGCGGTATCAACCAAGCCCTCCGAAACCGAAGCGACAAAGTCGGCGGGCACTTCTCCGATTTTTTCGACATCCGTGCGCCAGTTATGCACGATGAGCTTTTCGTAAGGGACGCTGTCCCCGAAAAAGGAATGCGCCTCCTGCCGTGTCATGGCGACATGCGTACCGAGCGCCGGCATGATATCCACCTCGGCACCCACAGAGAGCATTTCGTATAAAATGCGGGTGATCATTCCCGCGCCGGAATACATTCTTGTAAAATCAGGCGGCAAAAGAAGCACTTTTTTGAGTGGCTCTTTCTGCTCAGAAAGCGTTTTTTCAAGCGCCTGTGCAACCTGTTGTTCGCTGATCACTCCGTCTGTTTGCAGAATCATCAAAATCATCCTCCGATCCGAATTATTTTAGCATACCTTTTAAGAGAAGTCAATGAAAAGGGGTGCAAGTTTTCGGTTTCGCCTCATTTCGGCGGGATTTTATGCATATAGTAAAGCGCATACAGTTTTGCATGGGAGGAAAGAAGATGTTTGTATATTCCTTCAGGGCCGCAACGATCAGATTTGTCGCGGTTTTGACAATCGGTATTCTTGCACTGGTGGCGCTTTTGGTGCTTGTTCCGAGCTATGAGCAAACAATGGCGCCGCTGAACGAGGGAAAGGTATCCTACGATAATATCAAAACCAATGAAGACCGCATCGCTTTTGCCAAGCAATTCGGCTGGGAGGTAGGGCAGAGCCCGAAAGAAGAGACGGAGGTAACGGTTCCGCAGGAATTTGACAAGGTATATGAAAGCTACAATGCCATCCAGCAGGCACAGGGGCTGAATTTGGAACGCTATCGCGGAAAAACCGTGATGCGATACACCTATGAGGTCACAAACTACGGCGGATACGAGGGGCCCGTTTATCTGAATCTTTTGCAATACAAGGATAAGATCATTGGCGGGGATATCTGCTCCGCCGCGCTTGACGGCTTTGTACACGGCTTTGAAAAATAAGTTCAGAACCCTTGCGCGGCAAGGTCTTCCGATTCTTCGTACAGCTGTAAAAGCTGTTCCTCCAATGCTTCCTTTTCCGCATTCAGCGTGCAAAGGCGCATATAATCAAACGCTGCGTTTTCATTTGCCTCTTTATCAATCTCGGCAATCCGTTTTTCGATTTTTGCGCATGCCTCATCTACTCTGCGACGGGCATTTTCTCCCTTGCGGCGCTTTGCAACGGTTTCCTTTTGCCGCTCATACGCCTCTTTGCCTTCGCTTTTTTGTTCCGTTTTTGCCGCGGCATCTCCCCGGCTCTGCGTCCTCTTTGCAAGATATGCTTCGTATCCCATGGGATAGTCGGCAAAGGCGGCGCCCCCGAGATCGAAAATGCGGGTTGCAAGCTTTGCGATAAAATAACGGTCATGCGATACGGCAAGGAGCGTGCCAGGAAAGGAAAGCAGCGCCTGCTCCAAAGCCTCGCGCGAGGGAATATCAAGGTGGTTGGTCGGTTCGTCCAAAATGAGGACATTGGCATGCGAAAGAATCATTTTGCAAAGCGTGAGCCTAGCCCGCTCCCCGCCGCTGAGAGATGCGACCTTTTTCTCCATATCATCCGCGAAAAAGAGAAACCGCGCAAGCAGCGCGCGAATCTCTTTTTCGTTTTTTTCTTCATAGCAATCCCACAGCTCGTCAAGGACGGTGTTTTCGTTGCACAACTGTTGCTGCTCCTGGTCATAATAGCCGATTTTTGTACGATAACCGAAGAAGTATTCGCCGCTGTCCTGATGCAGCTTTCCGGCAAGAATTTTGAGCAGAGTCGATTTCCCGCAGCCGTTGGGCCCGAGAATAAAAACGCGGTCATGCCGTTTGACCACGGCGCTCACATCGCAAAACAGCGGCTTTCCCGGATAGCCCTTTTTCAGCTGCTCCATGGTGAGAACATCATTGCCCGTATCCGAGTCGACCGTAAAATCGATTTTAACCGAGGCCGGATCGTCGGCGGGGCGTTCCAGCTTCACCATGCGGTCCAGCATTTTTTGGCGGCTTTCCGCGGCAATGATATTTCTCTCGCGGTTCCAGCGGCGCTGCTGCGTGATATATGCCTCAATTCTTGCAATTTCCTTTTGCTGGTTTTTATAGTGCTTTTCCGCAATTTCGCGGTCTTTTTTCTTTTTTTCGATATAGTCGGTATAATTGCCGCGATAGAGTGTGCCCGTATGGTTTTCGATTTCAAGGATCCGATTGACGACGCGATCCAAAAAATAACGGTCATGCGAAACAACCATCACGGTGCCGGGGTAGGCGCGCAGCTCCGTTTCAAGCCATTGCAGCGTTTCGAAATCAAGATGGTTTGTCGGCTCATCCAGCATCAAAAGCTGCGGCTGCTGCAATAAAAGGCGCACAAGGCAAAGCCGCGTTTTCTGTCCGCCGCTGAGAGCGGTAATCGGCAGGGAGAACATGTCCTCCGGAAAGCCGGCGGCAAGCAGCATTGAGCGGGTGCGGGAGCGAAAAGCGTACCCGCCGATTTGCGCAAAGCGGTCGCATTTTATGGCATATTCCGCCGCAAGCGCTTCATGCTCCTCGGGTGTGAGCAGATCCCGGCGCTCTAACCTATCGTGCAGATCGTTGATCTGCCGCTCCAGCGCAAGCGCGGAAGAAAAAGCGAGAAGCATTTCATCAAATACGCTGCCGCTTGCCTCGAAGGAGGCATTCTGCGTTAAAATGCCGACAGAGATATTTTTCGAAAGATAAATTGCACCGCTGCTCGGTGTCAAATCGCCGGAAAGAAGACGAAACAGGGTGGATTTTCCGGCGCCGTTGACGCCGACGATTCCGAGACGGTCCTTTGCTTCAAGCACAAAGCTGATATCGTGAAACAGCGTATATGCACCGAATTCCACGCCGACTTTATCAAAGCTTACAATACTCAAAAAACATCCCTCACAAATTTTACTGTACCAATGTATTATAACAAAAATGCGCTGCGGTGTCAAACCGGAATGACTATTTTTCATCATTTCGGATATACTACCGAAAAAGCGAAAAACGAGGGATGAAAATGAATTTTGATCCGAAAAGCTACAAGGCATATGCAAAGCTGCACGAAAAGAAATCACCGGTTTTGAAAAATGCCGTTTTTGCATTTCTCATCGGCGGCGCAATCTGTCTTGGCGCGCAGGGGCTGCTTTATTTATATACGGCGCTCGGCGCCTCCGAGGAGGACGCGAAGCTGTGGGTCAGCATCAGCCTGATTTTTTTCTCGGCGCTTTTTACGGGCATCGGTATTTACGATAAAATCGCAAAGGTTGCCGGGGCGGGAACGCTCGTCCCCATCACGGGCTTTGCCAATTCCGTTGCATCTCCGGCGCTGGATACCAAAGCCGAGGGCTTTGTGCTGGGAATCGGCGCAAAAATTTTCACCGTGGCAGGCCCGGTTATTTTATACGGCACGCTGGCTTCGGTGCTTTGCGGTATTTTGTTTTGGGGAATCTCGGTGTGCGGGGGGCAGATCTGATGTATCTTTCATTTTCAAGCGCTCCTGCCGTTTGGGGGTACGCCTCCGTGGTTGGACGAAAAGAATTCGATGGGCCGCTCGGACCTTATTTCGATGCGCACAGCCCGGATGATCTGTTCGGCATGCCGACTTATGAAAAAGCAGAGAGCGAGATGCAGCATACGGCATTTCAGCTGATGCAGAAAAAAGCCGGTGTGCGTGATCGCGATATCGGCGTGGTTTTTGCGGGGGACCTTTTGAATCAATGCGCCGGCTCTTCTTACGGGCTGCGAGATTTCGATGTGCCGTATCTCGGGCTTTACGGGGCGTGCTCCACCATGGCGGAGGGCATCTTGCTGGCGGCCTGCATGACGGATCGTAAAATTACAGAAAGCGCTGCCGCAGTATCCTCCTCGCACTTTTGCACGGCGGAGCGCCAATATCGTTTCCCCTTGGAATACGGAGGGCAGCGGCCGCCGACCGCCCAATGGACCGTCAGCGGATGCGGCGCCGTTTTATTGCATGAGGGGAGTGAAAAAATCCGTGTGGCGGACGGTATGGTCGGCAGAGTGCAGGATCTCGGAATTACGGATGCAAACAATATGGGAGCGGCAATGGCGCCGGCAGCGGTGGACACTATGGCGCGCTATTTTTCCTGCAGCGGGTATCCCCCGGAGTCGTTTGATGCCATTTTGACGGGGGATCTCGGCGCGGTCGGGCATGCCATTGTAAAGGAGCAGATGACGCTGCACGGCGCTCCCATCACCGATGCTTACAACGACTGCGGCCTTCTGATCTACAATGCAAAAGCGCAGGATGTGCACAGCGGCGGATCCGGCTGCGGCTGCTCCGCGGCGGTGCTGTGCAGTCTGGTATTTACAAAAATGAATCGCGGAGAATGGAAAAATGTGCTCTTCATCGGAACGGGTGCCTTGATGAACCCTGCGTCGCTTTTGCAGGGGGAGAGCATTCCCGGAATTGCGCATGCAGTGCATTTTTCCGTTTTTTAAGAAAGGAGCTTTGCCGTGACAACGGTATTATTTCTGCTGCGCGTTTTTGCGGTCGGCGGGGCGCTTTGCCTTGCGGCGCAGCTTCTCATTGATTTGACAAAGCTGACCCCGGCGCGTATTTTGGTGCTCTATGTGCTGCTGGGCGTTTTTTTCGGAGCAATCGGTATCTATGAAAAACTGATCGCCTTTGCCGGGTGCGGCGTGACAACGCCGCTTTGCGGATTCGGTTATTTGCTTTGCAAAGGAGTGCGCGAGGCGGTGCGGCAGAGGGGGCTGCTCGGCGCATTCACCGGCGGGCTTTCCGGGTGCGCGGGCGGCATTGCGGCTGCAATCAGCTTTGGGTATCTTGCCGCGCTGTTTTTCCGCGGAAAATCAAAATAACGGAGCCACCTCTTCGTTGACACAGACGCAAAACTATGGTAAAATAATGCTGTGATTGCAACGGAAAGGACAGCGCCATGATTCGTTTTATATTTGGAGAAAACGGCAGCGGAAAGACAACGCTTATAACCGATTCGATTCGGCGGGACCTTTCCGATGGAAAAAAAGTTTTGCTGCTTGTGCCGGAGCAAAGCGGCGTAGAAACCGAAATGCGCCTTTGCCGCGCGCTTTTGGGTGTGCCGACGGCTTCGCTTGAAATCTTAAATTTTAAACGATTGCCAAATGCCGTTTTCCGCAAATACGGCGGGCTTGCCTACCATTATGTAAACCATGGGGCAAAACGCCTTTTGATGAGCATGACGCTCTCGGCGCTTTGCGGGCAGCTTTCCTATTTTTCCGCATCCGATCCGTTTGAGAAAACCGCGGTGGACAAAGCGCTGCTTGCAATGGAGGAATGCATTCGTCATCAGCTGACGCCGCAGGTGCTGGATGCGGCGGGAAAAGCGCTCTTTGATGAGCCGGAGGAAAAGCGCCTTGCGGACAAGCTGCGGGATCTTTCTCTGATTCGCACGGTATATACGGGGCTGCTCGGCAAGCGTTTTCGCGACCCGAGCGACGACCCCGCTTTTATGAACCGCCTTTTGTGCGACCATGCTTATTTTGCGCAATTTTGCGTATATCTGGACGGATTTTACTCTCTGACACCGGAACAATATGAAACCGTGCGCCATATTTTTGCGCAAAGCCGTGCGGTTACCGTCAGCTTTGCCTGCCCGATGAAGCAGGACCCGGCGGATCTTGTGCGAATCGGGCTTTATCGTCATATCAGGCGCATGCGCGAGCTTTGCAACGGAAAAGAAACGGAATCCATTTCGCTTTCTCCGCCCAAAAAAACAGAGGAATCGTCTTTGCATTATCTTGCGCGCGCCGTATGGTCGTATCAGCCCATTGCCGTGGCTCCGCCCGCGCAGGACGATACTGTCCGCCTTTTTTGCTGTGACAACGCGCTTTCACAGGCGGAGGCGATTGCTGCGGATATCTGTGCCCGTCTGCGCGCAGGGTATCGCTGCCGCGAAATCGCCGTTTTGTGCCGCAATACCGAAGCGCAGAGCGGTATTTTGGACGCCGTTTTTTCCAAATATGAAATTCCGTATTTCTTTTCGCGCGGCACCCGACTTGCGTCAAAGCCGCTGCTTCGTTTTGTTACGGGGCTGTTCACGCTGCATCGCTACGGCATGCGCGACGCCGATGTGATTGATCTGCTCAAAACCGGCTTTACGGATCTGACGGCGGATGAGATTGCGCTTTTTGAAAGCTATCTTGATGTCTGGCGCCTCGGCGGAGATGATTTTTCGCGGGATCGCACCTGGAAAATGCACCCGCTTGGCTACATAGAAAGCTTTACGGAAAAAGACCGCGAAACACTTGCGCGCGTCAACGCGATCAAAAATAGCTTTTTGGCGCAATATGAGCGGTTTTCCGATTTGACGGCGGGCGCGAAAACCGTTTCTGACTATGCACGGGCGCTGTACTTTGCGCTGCTTGATTTCTCGGTTGCACCCAAGCTTGAGCAGCTTGCGCTGAATGAAGCGGCGCTCGGCGACAGTGTGCGCGCGCAGGAAGAGCGGCAGAGCTTTTCGGCGCTGTGCGATGCGCTGGATACCCTGGTGGAGGTCTGCGGCGACAGCGAGGCGGACGACGCGTTGTTTTTGCGGCTGCTTGATTTGGTTTTGGCGGATGTCACTCTCGGCAGAACCCCCGCTCATCTTGATGAGGTGCTCATCGGGGATGCGCAGCTTTTGCGCCCGCAAAATTGCAGGTTAATTTACCTCATTGATGCAAACGAGGGCGTTTTCCCGGCGGCAGTTGAGGATGGCGGCGCATTTACCGATGCGGAAAAGGTAACGCTGGAAACCGTTTGTCATGCCAAATTCGAAAACAGCGAATATCGCATTGCAAACGAGCAATTCTATTTTTGTGACAGCATCTGCGCGGCGAGAGAAGCGCTTGTGATCTCGTATTGCGCAAAGGATATGCTCGGCGGTGCACTGCAGCGCTCAATGACGGTGGAGCGGATCTGCTCGCTTTTGCCGGAGCTTTGCGCCCGTGACCCGCAAAAAACAAACGACCCGCTGGCGCTGCTGGAAGGCCGACGTGCCGGCTTTGAGCTGGCGGTGCTCTATCGAAATACGGCATTCGGAAAGGCACTGCTTTCCTATTATGAAAATTCAGAGGGCTACGGAGAGCTTCTCGGCGCCTGCACAATTCCAATCACAAAAAAACGCATGCAGCTTTCGGCGCGCCTTGCAAACAGGCTTTTTGCGAAAGATTTGACCATGTCGCAGTCCCGCATCGAACGATTTGCGCTGTGCCATTTCTCCTATTATTGCAACGACATTTTAAAGCTGCGCCCCATTGAAGCCGCAAATTTCTCGGCAGTGGATACAGGCAATTTTACTCATGCGGTGTTGGAGCGTTTCATGCGGTATTATGCTTCGCTCCCGCCCGGGCAAAAGCCGGGAGAAGACGAAATTTCAAGCCGCATCTCTGCCTATACGGATGATTATTTCTTAAACCTTTGCGCCCAACGGCCGGTTGATTTTTCCGATAAACGCCTTGCGCACATGATAGCAAAACTGAAAAAAAATTCCGTATTGCTTGCGCAGAATCTCACAGATGAATTTTCGCAGTCCGCGTTTCGCCCGCGCGATTTTGAGCTTGCGATCGGGGCGGACGGCATAAAGCCGCTTGCCATTCCGCTCGGAGACGGCGCCTGCGCGCGCTTTGTCGGCACCATCGACCGCGTTGACACCTATGAGGCGGACGGAAAGGTCTATGTCAGGGTCGTTGATTACAAAACCGGGAAAAAAGAATTCAGGCAGGATTATTTGCGCCTGGGGCTTGATTTGCAAATGCTTTTATATCTGTTTTCAATTTGGGAAAACGGAAAAGAACGCTACGGCGGAGAGATTGTGCCTGCCGGGGTGCTTTATCTCGGCGCCGGAACGCCGAGCATTGCGGCTCCCGTCCCGAAAAACGAGGCGGAAAAGAAAGAGCTTTTGCAGCGGCAGATCAGGCGCAGCGGCATTTTATGTGACAATGCGTCTGTCCTGCGTGCCATGGAGCCTGAGCTTGACGGAAAATTTATTCCCGTTTCCTGCAATAAGGACGGGAGCTTTTCCAAAAGCTCTCCCGTAGAATCCATAGAGCAATTCGGTCAGCTGCGCGCACAGATCACCGATACTCTGCAAACCATTTGCAATGAGCTGCGCGGAGGGAACGCGGATGCAATCCCGATTTACGCAAAGCAGAAGGACCCGCAGCGGCTGGCGCTGAAGGAAACGCATAACCCCTGCGCCTTTTGCAAATTCAGACCGCTGTGCAGAACATATCAGTGAGGAAACGATATGGCAAAGAGAACATGGACAAAGGATCAGCTGCTGGCAATCACCGCCCGCGGAGAAACGCTTTTGCTTTCTGCCGCTGCCGGTTCCGGAAAGACGGCGACCCTGACCGAGCGCGTTCTGCGGCGCATTTTGGATGAAAACGATTCGGCACAGATCAATTCTCTTTTGATCGTAACCTTTACCAAGGCGGCAGCCGCAGAGCTCTCCGCGCGCATCGGGGCGGCGCTGACAAGTGAAATCGCCGCTCACCCGGAGAATAAGGCGCTGAAGCGCCAGCTTGCGCTTTTGCCCCTTGCCAAAATCAGCACGATCTCCTCGTTTTGCCTGGAGCTTGTGAAGGAAAATACGGCGGCGCTCGCCATTCCCGCAACCTTCGGCATCTTAGACGAAGCCGAGCATCAGCTTCTGCAAAAGCAGTGTATGTCTGAGCTGCTGGCGGATTTGTTTTCGGGGAAGGAACCGTTTGAGGGAGCGGGGCTTTCCTTTGCGGAGTTTTGCGATGCCTTTGATCAGGTCAAAAACCAAAACGCCCTTGATAAGACTTTTCTGCACGCATTTGCAAAGGTGCAGAATCTGCCGGGGCGTCATGCGGTGCTTTTGCGGCAGAGCGAAGCGCTCGCCGCCATGACCATGGAGCGTTTTTTCGAAACGGAACCCGGGGATTTTTTAAAAAGCGAGATGCGTATGGCGCTCCGCAACGCACTGCAGGAGCATCGGCGCCTTGCAGAGCAGCTGGCGGAGGATGCGGCGTATGCCGCGGCATATCTGCCGGCAGCGCAGGAGGATATTGCGCATTTGGAGCTTTTGCTTCATGCCCTTGATAAAAGTGTTACGGCGCAAATTCGCGCGCTGCTTTGTGCCGAGCATGCAAAGCTGAAATCCGTGCGCGCGCAGAATGCGCTCCCCGTGGGCGAGGCGTTCAAAACCGCGCGCAAAGAGCTTTTTGCCTACGAAAAGAAGCTTTTCGAGCGCTTCTTTTCCATGGAGGAGGCGGAGTTTGCAGCGGCGGCGCGCAAAACTTCGCAGCTGTTTTTCGGGCTGTGGCAGCTGCTTTCTCTTTTTGAAGGGCGCCTGCTTGCGCTGAAATATACAAAGCGGGAATACGGCTTTTCCGATCTTGAGCAGTTTGCCCTGCGCCTGCTCACGGATGAAAAAAGCGGCGCGCCGACGCCGTTTGCCGAGTCGCTGAAAAAGCAGTTTACCGAAATCTATATCGACGAATATCAGGATGTCAGCCCCCTGCAGGATGCAATTTTTAAAGCGATTGCAAGGGAAGACAACCGCTTCATGGTCGGCGATATCAAGCAGAGCATTTATGCCTTCCGCGGCGCCACGCCGGAGCTGTTTTTACAGGTTCGTGCCGCGCTTTCCGAAGAAAATGCCGGCGGGCGCGTAATTTATCTCTCGCAGAATTTCCGTTCGGACCCGCCGATTTTAGCGTTTGCAAACACCGTATTTGAAACGCTGTTTCCGGCGGTTTGCCCGAAGATACCGTATCAGGAGCGGGATCGCCTTATCCCGCGCGACTTTCCGAAAGAGCAGACCTTTTTGCAGAGCTGCCCCGAAATCGCGCTGTTTTCTGCGGAAAAGGAAGGAGGCGGGGAAGAAGCGGAAGTATCCGAACGGGCGGACCGCGAGGCTTCTTATGTTGCATCCAAAATCGCTCAGCTTTTGCAAAGCGGAACATTGGTAAGCGGAGAGAGAATTCGCCCGCGGGATATCGCGGTGCTGCTGCGCAGCGATAAAAGCGCCTCCGCAGCCTATGAGAAGGCGTTGCTTTCCCATGGAGTCGCCTGCTACAATCAGGCTGCAGGGAACTTTTTTGAAAACAGCGAGATTTTACTGCTGCTTTCCCTTTTGCATACCATCAACAATCCGTATGAGGAAATTTATCTGTGCGCCGTGTTGAAAAGCCCTCTGTTTGATTTTTCGCTGGACGAGCTGATTTATATCCGCAAAGGCGCAGAGCAGATTCCGTTTTTGGCGGCGCTTGAGCGCTTTACGGAGGAAACAGGCTTTCAAAAGGGAAAATACTTTTTGGAGAAGCTTGCGCAATACCGCTCAAAAGCGAACAGCCTTGCCGCGGATGAGCTGATTTGGTTTTTATTCTGCGATACCGGGCTTTTATCTATGGTATATGAAAAGGATACCGAGCCGCTGCCGGGAGAGACCGTGCCGGATCCGGAGCAAATGCGGGCAAACCTTTTGCTGTTTTATGAATATGCAAGACGCTTTGAGGCAAAGCAATTCCATGGGCTTGCCGCATTTTTGCGCTATATCACGGCAATGATTGAAGAGAAGCAGCGCATGCCGAAAGCGGTCCTTTCTTCGGAAAACGCCGATGTCGTGCGCATTCTTTCCATGCATCAATCCAAAGGGCTGGAATATCCCGTTTGCTTCCTTTGCGGCATGGGCAAGCAATTCAACACAGAGGATACAAAGCCCTCCCTGATTTATGCGCGCGAATTCGGATTCGGGATGAAGCTTCGGGATGAAAGCGGCTATTTTACCTATTCCACGCCGCTGCGCGAAGCCGTTGCGCAGCGCATTTTGCAAAGCCTGCGGGAAGAGGAAGCGCGGATTTTATATGTTGCGCTAACCAGAGCGCGCGAACAGCTCTATCTGACCGCAACCGTGAAGGACGCGCAAGCGCTGACACCTCTGCCGCAGCAACAGTGCGCAAGAGCGCTGCAAAAAGACAACACCATGATCGGCTGGGTCGTGCATGCCTTGCCGCAGGCGCAGGGGCAGCTGTATACGCTGCTGTGCGATCCGGAGCCGGCTGCAGCGCAGCCCCGTAAAAAAGAAAAAGCAGAGGAAAAGCCGCTGCTCTATTACAAGAAAGAAATTGAAAAAAGGCTTTCGTTTGTCTATCCGTATCGCGCGCAGACACATCTGCCGGCAAAGCTTGCCGCCTCGGAGCTGTATCCCGGCATTATTGAGGAGGAAACGGATGCGCTCGTTTTGAGCCATGCCGAGCCCGTGACAGAGCAAAAGCCGAAATTCATGCAAAGCGCCGCGGAGGCGACCGGCACGCAGCGCGGCACGGCGACGCATGTTTTCCTGCAATTTTGCGAGTTTGCGTCATTGCGGGACAACGGCTTTGACGCAGAGCGGGAACGGCTGCTGCAAAACGGTTTTCTCACGCCAGAGGACGCTGCCCTGATTCGCCGGGATTGGGTGCAGAGCTTTGCAAACAGCGCTCTTTTTTCGCAAATTCTCGCATCAAAAGCGGTATTCCGCGAAAAGCGCTTTCATGTCATGCTGCCGCTTTGCGCGCTGACTGCCGAAAACAGGGCGCAACAGGGTGAGGTGCTGGTGCAGGGCGTTGTTGACTGCTTTTTTGAAGCCGAGGACGGGACAATTACCGTTGTGGACTATAAGACAGACCGCATCCTCAGCGGAGAAACGCGGCAAGCCTTTTGCGAGAGAATGCTTGCGCGGTATGCCTCACAGCTCTCTTATTACCGCCTTGCATGCGCCCGCATGACGGGAAAGCGCGTCGGCGCTGTGCTGCTGTATGCCTTTGCGCTTGCCGATACCATAGAAATACCGATTAAGGAGGAAGAACATGATTTCACAAGCGATGCGCAATGAACTGGTTACGGCGGCTCTTACCGCCATGAAAAACGCCTATGCTCCGTATTCCGATTTTTATGTCGGCGCGGCGCTGCTGTGCGAAAACGGGAAAATTTATACGGGCTTTAATATTGAAAATGCCGCGTTTACCCCAACGGTCTGCGCGGAACGCGCCGCCTTCACACGGGCTTTATGCGACGGGGAGCGTTCGTTTTGTGCGATTGCCGTCTGCGGCGGAAAGCATGGACAGACAAGTGATCTTATCACGACCCCATGCGGCGTTTGCCGCCAGTTTATGCGGGAGTTTTGCACACAGGATTTTGAGGTTATTACCGCCTCCTCCGCGGAAAACTACCATGTTTACACATTGCGCGAAATTTTGCCGGACGGGTTCGGCCCGGAAAATCTTTGAGAGGTTTGAGTTTTGATGGATATCTTTCTTTGCATTCTTCTTGGCTATACCGTCGGCTGTATCAACCCCGCCTATCTCATCGGCAAGCTGCGCGGATTTGATATTCGCCGTTCCGGCTCGGGCAACGCAGGCGCCTCCAATGCCCTGATTACCATGGGGAAAGCCGTGGGGGCATTTTCCATGTTGTTTGACATTGCAAAAGCCGTTTTTGTCACGCAGCTTTGCGCGGCGTTGTTTCCGCTTTTTGCATATGCGTTTCCGCTTGCCGCATCGGCATGTATTCTCGGGCATATCTTTCCGTTTTATATGAAATTCCGCGGGGGAAAGGGGCTTGCCTGTCTCGGTGGCGCGGTTCTTTCTTATAACTGGAAATTGTTTTTGCTTGCCCTCGCGATTGCGCTTCTGCTTCTTTTTCTCACGGATTATATCTGCATAGTGCCCATCGCCGCCTCGGTCGCCTTTGTGATTGCCTACGGTATTTTTTCGCAATCGCTGCCCAGCGCACTGATTTTACTGCCGGCGGCCGCTGCGATTGAATTTCGCCATATTGAAAATCTGCAGCGCATCAAAAACGGTACAGAGATGCATTTCAGCTATCTTTGGCGCCGGGATCAGGAGCTCTCGCGCATCAAAGAAAACACAAAATAAAGGCAAAAGCGCTTCTTTTCACGTGTTTTGAAAAGAAGCGCTTTTTTACTGCTTTTTTATCAATCATAAATTATGAATTATGAATCAGATACCCCTGCCCGCGGACGCTGCAGATCAGATGCACCCCGTATACATCATCGATTTTTGCCCGCAGATAGCGAATATAAACCGCAACAAGGCCGGGATCCTCTTTTTTATCGTGCCAGACGGCATGCAAAAGCGTTTCACGGCTTTGCGGCTTGCCGCGATTTTGCCAAAGAAAGCGCAAGAGATCGTATTCCCGCCGCGTGAGCAAAATTGCATCCTCGTCAAAAAACACAGCGCGGCTCTTTTCTTCCGTATCAAAGCGCAGCCGCTCCACCGGGGAGGGCTGCTCTTTGACCGATTCACGCCGAAACACATCCGATTCAATCTGGGCGGAAAAAGCGCTGCGCACCGCAAGCAAAAAACGTTCCATTAAAAACGGGCGCCGCATAAGCACAACACGGTCTTGCCCGGAAACGGTGTTTTGCGGGGCGGCAAGCTGCCATCCGAACAGAATTACGGGCAGGGCAGCGCGGTCCGCAAGTGCAAGTGCATCGCTCAGATGCGCATCGCTCAACTCCGCATCCACAATCAAAAGCCCCGCCCGCCGCATCAGCTCCTGCAGCCGATCCGGCAGCATTGCATAGTGCCGCACGCCGAGATGCAGCCGCTCCAGCTCAAGCGTGAGCATGCGGCAAAAGGGGAGATCGGCGCAGCAGAGAATCACCTCTGTTTTCATATCAGCCACCCGTGCGTGCACAGTAGTCCGCATAGGATTCCAGACGGATTCCCGTGAAATAGCCATGGAGAATGGTTTCATAATCGGCACCGCTTTGCGCATAGTTGAGCGCACCCTGCTGCGAGAGCCCGCAGCCATGCCCCCAGCCTTTGCCGATGAATACAAAATCATCGGCCGAGGCGTTATTGATCGCATCGATTCCGATTTGCGGCAGGTTATTTTCGCTGTCCTGTACCTCAATCACACCGTTTGCCGTTGCGGCGCGCAGGGAACCACGCGGGACATCAAGCACTCCGTTCGCCGTGCGCACCGAGAGCACCTCGGTATCGGGAGAAATAACGGTACGACCGCTTGCGCTCACAACGCCGATACCCGCCTCGGAAAACGCGCCTCCCTGCAGCGTGCCGTTGTGATACAGCGAGAAATTGGCGCAATTCGTATATTTTGCAAACATTGCATAAACGCGATAGCTTGCCTCCACCGTTTTTGAGTTTCCGTTTGCATCCGTAACGGTTACGGAGTTGACATAGGTGGAGTTGTTCGCAAGGCGGTTAATGGTGATCTCGGCGATGGGGGCGTTAAATCCGGTATAGCCCTTTGCGCGCAGATATTCGGAAAGCTCACGGGCGCTGACGGTATATGCCCAAAGCCCTTTCGTATGCTCCCAATATCGCTCCCACGGGGTTTGCACCGCCTTGAGATAGCCGGGATCGGAAAGAAAATAAAGATCATATGCATCCACCGTGCAGCCGCCGGTCACGGCGGAATACATAGCGGAGCAGATCGTATCGCCGTAGGTCATGACGATGCCCTTGGTTTTTGCGACGGCATCGACCACCGCCCCATTCACGCTGCCGCTGCCGCGGTATGCCTGGCAGCAGGTGTCGTTGCAGATATCAATACCGTAACCCTTATGCTTGCCGGAGGCAAAAAGATACGAGCGCACGCACACCGCAAAGGCTTTTAGCGCTTCTGCCGGCCATGTATTGCTCACCTCATAAGGCAAAACACCCTCAACATAGGTTTCAATGGGAACAAGATTTACCACGCGCAAGCAGCCGTAAGAGCGTGCAAATTCAATCGTGCCGGCATAGCGGCGGCCGCTCGTGCGCTGCATGGAGCCGCCCGCGGCATCGCAAAGAGCGCTGTAAATCCCGCTGTGCGACTGAAATTCGAAAAGAACTCTCTTTGCGTCGCGGTCGATATAAGTCACGGAAGATGGATCCGGCTCCACAATACCGACGGTATATCCGGTTGCACTTTGGACTTTGGAAAGATTCTCGGAAGCGCTTTTATAAGAGCCGAGATCCCCGATGCGGATGTGATAGGCATCGTCATAATACGCGACAAAGGGATATAAAAGGTTACTGTAAAGACCGGCGCTGCGCAGCGAGTCCGTGACCGAGGCGACCGCCTGCTGCACCTGCTCGGCATCGGAATAAGCGCCGGAAAGCTCCAGGTGATACCCGCCGATAATTGTCGGATTGATGCCGGCGGCATATTCGTTTCCGCTGATTCCGAGATTTTGGTCGATCGTTGCGCTGACGGTTTTTGCATTCAGGCTATAAACCGGAGTAAAGGAGCGCCCGTCCGCCCCTGTATGACCGAGAATAAACCCGTTTTCGCTGTACAGGGTAAAGCTCTCCACAACGCCGTCCGCGCCGTAATCAAAGCCGACGCGCACGCGATAAGCATCATATGTATCCGCATCGGGGGAAAGCGCCTTTGCGGGCAACAGCTGCAGAATGAGCACCACGGCGCCGAGCAGCATCAGCGCCGCCAAAAAGATCGCCATAAGGCGGACAAAAGTTGAGTTTGAGGATGGATTCTGTTTCAAAGCACATTACCTCCGTTTGCAGTCGGCGCGCTCAGCCCTCAATGCGATAGGTGCCGCGCAGCATAAACCATGCACCGCGCGTTACCTTCACCCCGCGTCCGTCGTCACGCGGGATATTGCAATAGTGGTTTGCGGCAAGAGCAGCGCCGCCCTTGATATCCGTTCCGTTTGTCATATCGCTGATGCCGTCCACCCCCGGGCAAACGGCATAGGCATCGCCGGAGCGCAGAATGAATTCGCATTTCCCGGTCAGCGTTTTTCCGGTCTCGACATAAACGGGCTGAAAGGTTACCGCCTGGTCGACATAACTCTGCGTTACAAGCAGGTCATTATCGCTCAGCTGCGCCGCAATGGAACGCACGGCGAATGCCGTCGGCACGGCGGCAATCAGCAAAGAGAGCAGGGCAATCAGAATTCGATTTGATTTTTTCATAAGAACCTCCGAATTTTTTATTCAATTTCTCCGTGCAGCGGGGAGCCGGCAGACGGAATTTTATATTTGCGGTATTGCGCGGGATCCTGTACATGCAGCAGCGGTGCGCAGAGTGCAAGCGTGAGCACATGCGCGCCTTTGAGATTCATCAGCTGCACGCCGCCCGCCGTGCGGGTCGATTTCAACGGAATTTTATCCGAGGAGAGCAGCATTGCGCGGTTTTGGTCGGACAGGAGCAGAATATCGGTTGTTTCCTGCGTGAAAAACGCGCCGATGCAGGGAGAAGCGGAGGAAAATGCGCCGGTCAGCTTGCGGCGGTTGGATTTTGTTTCATATTGCTTCATGCCGACACGCACACCCTTTCCGTTTGCAAAGATAAAGGTGAAATTGCCATCTTCTGTATATTCTGAAACGCTCTTCATGCCGACAACGCGCTCGCCGTCGTCAAAACCGAGCTTTGCGGGGATATAGTCGCCAAGAGCAGAAGCTTTGACACAGTCAAAATCTCGCAGCCTGGCTTTATACACCTGTCCGCGATCCGTGAAGAACAGAAGCTGCGGCAAATTGTCCGTATCTTCCGTAAAGATGATAAAATCGTTTTCCTTGAGCTTTTGCTCATCGTTTCCGCGCAGGGATTGCAGCGTGATTTTTTTGAAATAGCCGTCGTGGGTGAGGAGAATGCGGCAGTTGAAATTTTCCACATGGTCGCTTTCGTTGTACTGCACGATTTCCCGCTCATAAATCAGATCCGTGCGGCGCGGCTTGCCGTATTTTTCACGAATCGCACCGAGCTGCTTTGCAATCAGCTTTTTCATCAGAGTATCGCTTGCGATTGTTTTTTCAAGCTCCGCAATTTCCTTTTGCAGCTCTTCGATTTCCTTGATGCGATTGAGAATGTATTCGCGGTTGAGGTTGCGCAGCTTGATCTCGGCAATAAATTCCGCCTGAATCTCGTCGATTTCAAAGCCCTTCATCAAATTCGGGATGACATCGGCATCATTTTGCGTGGAGCGGACAATTGCAATCGCGCGGTCAATATCAAGCAGAATTTTTCCGAGGCCGAGCAAAAGATGCAGCTTGTCTTTTTTCTTGCCGAGCTCAAAGCCCAGCTCCCGCCGCAGGCAAATCATGCGAAATTTGATCCACTCGGAAAGCAGCTCTTTAACGCCCATCTGGCGAGGGGTGGAGCCGATCAGAACATTGAAATTGCAGGAAAAATTATCCTGCAGCGGCGTGAGCTTATACAGCTTTGCCATGAGCAGATCCGGGTCGGTCCCGCGGCGCAGATCCAGCGTCAGCTTAAAGCCGGAGAGATCAATCTCGTCGCGGAAATCGGTCACCTCGCGCAGCTTTCCGTCCTTGAGCAGATCCGTCAGGCGCTTCATAATGAGCTCCACCGAGGTAGAATAGGGAATTTCCAAAATCTCGATGCAGTTTGCTTCCTTGTCATACCGATATTTTGCCCTCAGCGGGACGGACCCCTGCCCGGTGCGGAAAATTTCGTGCATCTGGCTTTTGTTGTAGATGATGGAGGCGCCGCCCGGGAAATCGGGGGCGATGATATATTCCATCAGCTCCGAAATTTCGACTTTCGGATTTTTCAGCAGCGCAATGGTGCCCTCGCAGATTTCAGCCAAATTGAACGGGCAAATGGAGCTTGACATGCCGACGGCAATTCCGAGATTCGGCGTGACCAGGATATTTGGAAAGGTCGTGGGCAAAAGCACGGGTTCCTTCATGGAGTTATCGTAGTTATCCACCATATCGACCGCATTTTTGTCAATCCCGCGGAACAGCTCCGCCGCAAATGCATCCAGCTTTACCTCCGTATAGCGGGAGGCAGCGCATGCCATATCGCGGCTGTATTGCTTTCCGAAGCTGCCCTTGGAATCCACAAAGGGATGCAAAAGCGCTTCATACCCGCGCGTCAGACGCATCATCGTCTCGTAAATAGAGGCGTCTCCGTGCGGATTGAGCCGCATGGTCTGACCGACGACATTGGCGCTTTTGGTGCGTGCGCCGGTGAGCAGGCCCATTTTATACATAGTATAAAGCAGTTTGCGATGCGCCGGCTTAAATCCGTCAATCTCCGGAATGGCGCGCGAAATGATTACGCTCATGGCGTAGGGCATATAGTTTTTTTCAATGGTATCGACGATCGGCTGCTCCATCGGAGGACGG
>ERZ827423.779-NODE-779-length-36461-cov-52.773856_pt1 | contig 36461 bp, 37 predicted proteins | sample MGYA00519775_ERZ827423 | MGnify/ENA primary metagenome ERZ827423 (study PRJEB31778, sample SAMEA3449296) | human gut metagenome | biome: human gut; feature: human-associated habitat; material: faeces | place: United Kingdom | collected 2010/2012 ... | reverse complement strand
TGCCTTAACGGGCAGGGGTGGAACTCCCGCGAGGTTGTGCTAACAGCCGTCCGATTAAAGCCCCTTTTACTATTCACTTTTCCTAATATTGAAAGGGGGACGATACTATGAGTAACGCCGACGTGCCTATTTGGGAAAAATACACGCTTACGATAGATGAAGCAGCTAAATACTTCCGTATCGGAGAAAACAAGCTGCGTAAATTAGCCGAGGAAAATCCTGCCGCCGGGTGGGTTATTATGAACGGCAACCGTATTCAAATCAAGCGCAAACAGTTTGAAAAAATGATTGATACCATAGACACAATCTGATAGTGAAATTGAGCCTTGAATGTGCTATAATGGGATAAGCATATCAAGGCTCTTTCCGTCTTGGAAAGGAGCATTGAAAAATGTCAAAGAAAAGACGTGACAGCAAAAATCGAGTTTTGCGGTCGGGAGAGAGCCAGAGAAAAGACGGAAGATATGCTTACAAATATATAGATACCTTTGGTAATCCGCAGTTTGTGTATGCGTGGAAGTTAGTACCTACGGACAAGACCCCTGCCGGAAAGCGTGAGGATATATCCCTACGAGAAAAGGTAAAAGAGATACAGAAAGACCTTGACGACGGGATAGACACCATAGGCAAGAAAATGACGGTCTGCCAACTTTATGCAAAGCAGATACGCCACCGGGGAAATGTAAGGTACAATACGAAAAACGGACGCAAGCGGCTGATGAAGCTACTGGAAGAAGATAAACTTGGGGGCTGCCCGATTGACAGCGTGAAGCTGTCCGACGCGAAAGAATGGGCAATCCGCATGAAAGAAAAAGGAATTTCCTATAAGACTATCAGTAATGACAAGCGTTCCTTGAAAGCTGCCTTTTACACAGCGATACAGGACGATTGCATAAGGAAAAATCCTTTTGACTTCCAGTTAAACACTGTCATTGAAGATGATACAGAACCAAAGGTTCCGCTAACACCAGCGCAGGAAGAAAGTTTTTTGTCCTTTGCTCAAAATGACAAAGTTTATCAGAAGTATTATGACGAGCTTATTATTTTGCTTGGGACAGGGCTTCGTATCTCTGAACTTTGCGGGCTGACCGATACTGACATTAACTTTGAGAATAGGATAATCAATGTAGACCACCAACTTTTAAGAAGTGCGGAAACAGGATATTACATTGAAACACCAAAAACGAAAAGCGGTATTCGTCAAATTCCAATGAGCGAAAAAGTATATGAAGCATTTAACCGAGTGCTGAAACGGCGCAGGGGTGCAAAAGCTGTTACTATTGACGGTTACAGCAACTTCCTTTTCCTCAACCGGGACGGCTACCCGAAAACAGCTACCAATTATGACGGTATGTTTAGGGGGCTTGCAAAGAAGTACAACAAGTACCATGAGGAAGCTCTACCGAAAGTAATGACACCGCACACCTTACGTCATACGTTCTGTACCAACATGGCAAATGCCGGAATGAACCCGAAAGCATTACAGTACATTATGGGACATTCCAACATTACTATGACGCTGAACTATTACGCACACGCTACTTTCGACAGCGCAAAAGCTGAAATGCTGCGGATAGCAGCTTAGTAGTAAATCAAGGTTTTACTACTTCTTTACTACTTTTGAAAGCAAAAACCTAAGCGGATATAAAAATATATGTGAGTTTCTTCCGATACGAAAAATGCCGGAAAAGCCTGTAAATACGGGCTATACCGGCATATAAGAACTTCTAAAAAGATAATCAAAATTCATATCTAATTTTCTATAAAAATTTGCAGCTTCAGGTGTGTTGACAATATAGTCGAATATGCTACTATGGGATTATGGAGAGCGTCGGTCTCCTGCCTTTTTTGCATCTCGAACTTGGCAAAATATCATATTCATGTAAAGGTAGGAAGGCCGGTTAATCTTCAAAAATTTTTGAAAGGAGATTTCAAAAACCATGAAACACAAGAAGCTGCGTGGCGTAGTAGCTATGTTGCTGACGCTGGTGATGGTGGTCGGATTGCTCCCGACGTCCGTATATGCAGCGGACGCGGATGGCGGTGGCAATTCGGTCGTTATCGAAAGTGTTTCTGACCCTGTAGAGGTATCAAGTGAAAAGTAGAGCCACCTGCCGGAGAAGCAGGTGGCTCTTTTGCTGTGCGAAGCGGGATGTTGATTTTACCTCAGGCACGCGAAGCACTTCCCCTGCGCGGCGGTGATCAGCGGCGTGCGGGGGTGCATCCGTATGGGGGCTCAGGTAGGGCGTGGTAAGTACGGGACGTGCTGTGCCCTGCCTGACCCCCTTGTGGTGCGGCACAGCGGGAGCTGGGGGGCAAAGAGCTACAATGAAAGCGTTAATTCAGGTGCTGCTGTATTCTTTACACAATTCGATGTTGGAAAGCGACCTGCAGCCAAAGAAAGCGGGGTGAAAGTTCTCATCTTCTTTCAGCCAGTGATATGATGTGCCGGTTTTTCCTTTGGCAGCCTCGCAGAGAAGATTAAAAGTGCGAGGCCATCCGATATTTCCGGCAAGGCTACATGCGATATTTATGAAATTCTTGATGCGACTGTCCGGGTCGCAACCGGCGGAGTCCTTAGGCCTTGTCAGGCGAATGGGCTGGGCGATAAGAACAAAGTTCTCCCAAAAAGCAGCAAGAGACCACCTTGATGGATTCGAATCCGTCAGGCTTTTGTCTTTAAAGCGAAGATACTTGTCCATGAGGGAGGTAAACAGTACATCTAAGATATCTAAGGAGAACCCTGCCCGCAGTGCATTGTCAGCGTTTTCGTTGCGGAGCTGAATTTCCGCCCGCACCCAATGTTTTTCAGGCATCTTCTGTTCCGCTGCCTTATCGTAAAACCGAATATACACATTACTCTTTGATGACCCAAAAGAAACAGTGAGGCCGTCTTCGATTTTTTTGCTGGAACGAATCTCACTGTTGACTCGCAAAAGTGATGTGTACCGCCCACTGTCTCGCAATTCCTTGAGTTTCCTAATATCAAGAATTCCGGTGAAATCGTCATAGGCAATATCGAGACGAGTCGTATGAGCATCGGGCGCAATGGCGATTTTTCGCAACGCCTCCCAGCCGATGGGAGACTCTCGCTCGAAGGTGCTACATCCTTTACCCGAAAAGGTTATAGCCACACCTTTTTGGTCAAGTCCGTGGTGGCAAATTATGATATTGTCAAAGCCACACGCTTCTTCATAAAAAGAAGGCAATGGGTTTATGCATTTCTCAAATGGCCAATGATGGTTCAATCCTATCTCGGTGGCAGCCTCATGAGGCGTCAAACCTTCTTTGCGGAAAGAAATGTGGTCAATATGCACGTAGTTGCTGATTTCGTCCATAATATAATCTCCTTTGTATATCTATATTCCTTTCGATTCTAATTACCTTTTGTACGCAGAACCCCCCTGTTAGTAAAGGGGAGGGTATCGGCGGATCTCTGATCCGCCGATACCTTACTGGAGAGGGGATTAGTTAGTGGCGCAAAGAGCCTTTTGACTCTGTGCCCGTATCCACTCATCAAGTTCGACGATAGGGATGACAGTCCTGCGCCGGAGCTTTACGGCTGGAAAACCGCCCTCCTGTATCATCTTATATACAGTGGGTCTCGACACACCGAGTGTCTCAGCGGTTTCGGTCACGGAAAGAACGCGCTTGCTCATAATAACACCTCCTATATTGAGCACAAATAAGTTATTTCATTAACTTAATTGCATTATGAACCAATAACAAAATAATGTCAATAGTATTTTCTCGAAATCTTTAGATTATTTTGATTTAATCATATTGACAGAAAAAATTATTATGATATACTATTCTTGGCAAGAGAAATGAGGAGGCTTTATGATGAGTGAAACAGTGGCAGTGTCTCGAACGGCACATACTTTTGGAGAGCGATTTGAAGCTCTACTGCGGCAGAATCATGAAACATCAGCGGCAGCGGCTGCCAAACTTGGCGTTTCGGTAGCGATAGTGGCAAAGTGGCGACTGGGTAAGGTTATTCCCAGTGGAGAATACCTCGTAAAAATCGCCAATGCATACCAAGTATCTATCGATTACTTACTTGACATAGCGGATAAACCATATCAAGAAACAAGTGAAGAGGAAGTTTCCGAATACACAGGACTTAAAGCAGACGCAATCGAGGTTTTGCACCGTATATGTAGTAGTTCCAAAAGTGATGACATTGCAGTGCTTTATAACTTTTTTAGCGCAGAAAATATTGATTGCATCTTTGAACTGTTAGGCAGAATCAATGAATCGTCCGTTAGGGTAAGAACTATTCTCGCAAAAAAAGATGCATTGGGTGACGATTCTAAATATCGTGTAACACCCCGGCTCAAACTTGAAAAGAGAATATTAGAAAATCGAATTTGCGAGATGCTTGTGTATATAGGGGACATAATCATCGAGGTTACAAAGTCTGAACAATTTTCACCGCAAATAAGAATTGAGCCCAAGGACCCGCTTTCCCCCTATACCTCTGAGGCAACTATGCAAATGATAGAAAACCAAAAAATGGACGAGAATGGTAATTTCCCGCCATTCTACTACTAAGCGTCAAAGGCCATACATCCTTCATCCTTGAACTACTATTAAAAAAACAACCCTTTCCAATATTGATTTTCCCCTTAGCACCTTGGCTGCGATGCCGTATGTTTGAATACATTTTTTTGGAAAGGATGAAGGACTATGAACAAAAAGTGTTCTGACAGAGACGGTATTAGTGCTTTCGAACGGAAAGACGGTCGTTATGAGGCTCGCGCCCTTGATACGCGGCGGTTCGGCAGCGATGGCAAAAGGAAATACAAGAGCTTCTATGGTGCAACAAAAAAGGAGGCAATGGACAAAGCCATCGCCTTCCTCTACGAAGTCAAACAGGGCTCCTACTGCGATAATAGCACAACAACGGTTGCGGAGTGCGTAAATGAGTGGTTCGAGAAAAGAATCAAAACGAAGCGGGAACCGCTGACCGTTGCGAGTTATATCGGGATTATCAAAAATCATATCAACCCTAATTTGGGCGGGATTCGTGTGCAGAGCTTGCAGCCGGGAGACATCGAAGATATGGCAGAAACGCTGTCAAAGAAAAAACTCTCCCCGAAGACCGTCAAGAACGTCATCACGGTGCTCCATACGGCTTTAGCTTATGCCATTAAGAAGGGTATCATTGTCAAAAATCCCTGCGAAAATTTAGACATTGAAAAGTGCAAAAAACATAAAATTACTCCGTTGCTCGACGGTGAAATCCCGGCATTTCTGAAGGCCATCGAAGCGGACTCGGAGTTCAAAAACGCTTACGCGTTTTGCCTTTACACCGGTTTACGCGAGGGCGAATGTCTTGGACTCACATGGGACAAGGTGGACCTCAAAGGCGGGTGCATTTCCATTGAGCAGCAGCTCCAGAAAGACCGCCAGAAGAGCGGTACATACTTCATCAAAAATGCGACAAAAACGAAGAAGACACGCACCGTTTACTTGACAGAAGATGCGGTAACCTGCTTGGAAAATGAGAAAAAACGGCAGGAAGAAAACGCGAAGCTGGCTGGCGAATTGTGGGACAACGAGTGGAACTTGGTTTTCACAAACGACCTTGGCCGGTATATAGTCCCGATGACATTTTACAAGCACTTCAAAAGAATTGCCGAAAAAATTGGCCGTCCGGATTTGCGCCCCCACGACCTGCGGCACACCTTGGCCACCGTTGCGATCGCCAGCGGCTCGGATGTGAAATCCCTGCAGGACATGCTGGGCCACACCACGGCAGCGATGACGCTTGACGTGTACGCCCATCCTTCGGACAAGCGGCAACGCGAGGTGGTGGGCGGTATACAGGAACGGTTTAGAGGACTCGCCAAAGGCGAGGAAAAACAGGGTCAGTAACCACGTTTGTGGTCAAAATCATGGTCAAATCCCCATTTTGACGCAGAAGAAAACCCTGTAACCGGCATGGTTACAGGGTTTTTCACTGGCGCAGTGGGAGGGATTCGAACCCTCGTGCCGCTTTTGACGACAACACGATTTCCAGTCGTGCTCGTTATGACCTCTTCGATACCACTGCAAATATTCAGTTCTGTGACGAACAGCATTACTTATTATAGCAAAAAAACTGTCCTTGTCAAGAAGTAATTCCTGCAAAACTCCGTTTTTTCGCACAGGCAGGCGGCAGAAGGGCCAAGAGCCCCTCCACCGCCTGCCGTGATCCCTCAGTGCAGCATGGATGTGACAGTCACCAGCGCCGAGTCCAGTGTATTTCCCACCCGCTGCATGGCCTTGCCCACAACGGTTTTTCTGGGCTTCGGGTAGGGGCGCGCCGCCATATCCACCGCCGCGCCGGCTACCATGCCGACGCAGACGCCCCGCAGAAATGCGGTCAAGTTCATCTTTACCTCACTCCTTTTCCGTACAGCACCAGTATCTCCCGCCGCCGCGAAAAAAACACGCGGTGTTTCTTGCCAAATCGCCCCAAAGCGCGGTATAATAATATTTAATGTATTTTTATTGCGGAAAAGGAGGACCCCTGTATGTCCGTTACCGATTTGCAGCAGCGCATCCGGCAGAAAAAGACGCCCCTGGCCCTGGGCCTGCGTCCGGAGCTGGAGAAGCTCAGTCCCAAAATTCTGAAAAACTTCACCGATATGTTCGGCCCGGGCAGCATGGCGGAGGCGGAAGCCCTGCGCTATCACGGCACCACCCTGCTGGACGCGGCGGCGGAGACACTTCCCGCCGTGATGCTCCACGGCGCCAGCTACCTGCGCTGCGGCATGATGGGCGCGGACGTGCTGTCCAACCTCATCAGCGCCGCCCACGCCAAGGGTCTGTACGTCATTCTGGGTATCGGTGCGGAGGAGCCCGCCCTGTGGCAGGGCTACGGCGCCGACGCCATCACCGTGGATCCCTACATGGGCAGCGACTGCTGCGATGCCGGCGAGCAGGCGGTGTTCGCCCTGGTGCGTACCTGCAACAAGAGCGGTGGTGAGGTGCAGCGTCTCATGGCCGGTGACCGGCCGCTGTACCTGGCGGTGGCAGATCAGATGGCCCGCCACGGTGCGTCGCTGGTGGTGGGCACCGGCTACCGGCTGGACATCCGCGATGTCCGGCGGCAGTGCCCCAGGTCCTTCCTGCTGCTGCCGGAGTGCGACGGCGAGAATGCCGTCCCCGCCTTCGACGAGTACGGCCACGGTGCCATGCTGGTGGACTTCGATCTGCAATACGCGGAGGAACCGGCGCAGGCCGTGCCTGCCGCCGCGCAGCTGCTGAAGCAGTGGGTGACAGTGGTATGACGAAGATCTATCTTATCCGCCACGCGGAGGCGGAGGGCAACCTCTACCGCATGGCTCACGGCCACTACAACGGTATGATCACCAACTACCGCGGCTATCAGCAGATCGATGCCCTGCGCCAGCGCTTTCAGGACGTGGACATTGACGCCGTGTATGCCAGCGACCTCTACCGTACCCAGATCACGTCCCGTGCCATCTGGCTGCCCAAGGCTCTGCCCCTGCATCTGGAGCCCGCCTTCCGCGAGATCCACATGGGTGTGTGGGAGAATCACACGTGGCACGAGCTGAACAAGGCATACCCCCAGGAGATGTACCACTTCAACCGCCGCGTGGACCTGTGGCACGTGGAGGGCGGTGAGACGGCGCAGGACGTGCTGGACCGCTATCTCCCTGCGCTGCACCGCGTGGGCGCCGCCCACGACGGCGGCACCGTGGCGGTGTTCTCCCACGGCGCGGCCCTGCGCATCGTGCTTGGCACATTGCAGGGCGTCCCCCTGTCCGGGATCGGCGAGACGCCCCATGGCGACAACACCGCCGTCTCCCTGCTGACCTGGGACAACGGTCAGCTCCGCGTGGAGTACCGCGATGACAACAGCCACCTGACGGAGCGCGGCCTGTCCACCTTCGCCAAACAAAGCTGGTGGCGCAGCAAAAACATGGTGGACCCCGGCGAGGATTATCTGCCCCTGCCGGAGGAGCTTCTTCCGCGCTTTCATGTGCCCGACGGCGGTGAGGCCGTGGGCATCCGCAGCGGTGAGACGTTCATCGGCGCGTATCAGCTGCTGCCGGACCGCGAGCCGGACGCCGTATGGCTGGGCTGGTACTGGCTGGACCCCGCCTTCCGCGGTACGGGCCGCGGCATCGCCCCCATGGGCCAGATCATCCGCGCCGGACGCCATCGGGGCGTGGGCTTCCTGCGTCTTTCCTGCGGCGACGCGAAGCTGCGGCGGTTTTTCGCCCGTCTGGGCTTCTACCCCCTGGGCGGCGATGTGATGGAAAAGGACATCCGCCAGCAGCTGCCGCCCATCCCCCAGGCGTACCGTCCCTGAAAGGAGCTGTCCCATGACACGTGGCGAATATTTTTTACCTGTCAGCCGTGACGAGATGATCGACCGCGGCTGGTACTATTATGATTTTCTGGTGGTGACGGCGGACGGCTACATCGACCATCCCAGCTTCGGCTCCACCCTCATCGCCCGCCTGCTGGAGGCGGAGGGCTACCGCGTAGCCATTCTGGCCCAGCCGGACTGGCACTCGGCAGAGCCGTTCCGCGCCATGGGCAAGCCCCGCTACGGCGTGCTCATCGGCGGCGGCAATCTGGACTCCATGGTGGCTCACTACACCGTGGCCAAGCGCCGCCGCACCCGCGACCTGTACAGTCCCGGCGGCAAGCTGGGCTACCGTCCCGACCGCCCCACCATCGTCTATACCAACCGGGCGCGGGAGGCGTTCCCCGACACGCCCATCGTCATCGGCGGGCTGGAGGCGTCCCTGCGCCGCTTCGCCCACTACGACTACTGGGACGACAAGGTGCGCCGCAGCATCCTGTTCGACGCCCCCGCCGATCTGCTGGTCTACGGCATGGGGGAGAGCGCCACGGTGGAGATCGCCCGCCGCCTTTCCCGAAAGACACCGGTGCGCGACATCACCGATGTGGCCGGCACGGCCTACATCGCCGCCGACGACAGCGGCTGCCGCTTCCACAAGGCCCCCTGCCCCTCCTATGAGGAGGTCTGCGCCGATAAAACGGCCTACGCCCGGGCCACGAAGATCGAGTATGACGAGCACGACCCCATCCGCGGCTCTGCCGTGCTCCAGCCCTGCGAGGGCCGATTGCTGGTGGTGAACCCGCCGGCCCGCCCCTTGCGGCGGGAGGAGCTGGACCGCCTGTTCGCCCTGCCCTACACGCGGGAGGTCCACCCCATGTACGCCGAGGGCATTCCCGCCATTGAGGAGGTACGTTTCTCTATCACCCACAACCGCGGCTGCTTCGGCGGCTGCAACTTCTGCGCTCTGGCCTTTCACCAGGGCCGCATGGTCACCAGCCGCTCCATCGAATCGGTGGTAGAGGAGGCCCGCCTCCTGACGGAGGATCCCCAGTTCAAGGGCTACATCCACGACGTGGGCGGCCCCAGCGCCAACTTCCGCCACACCAGCTGCCAGAAGCAGAAGAAGTGCGGCATGTGCAAAAATCGCAGCTGCCTTGCGCCGGAGCCCTGTCCCAATCTGGACGCCGACCACTCCGAGTACACGGAACTTCTGCGGAAGCTGCGGCAGCTCCCCGGAATAAAAAAGGTATTCGTCCGCTCCGGCATCCGCTATGACTACATGCTCCAGGACAAGAACAGGGACTTCTTCCTGGAGCTGGTACAGCACCACATCTCCGGTCAGCTGAAGGTAGCGCCGGAGCACTGCGTCAGCTCCGTGCTGGACTACATGGGCAAGCCCCATTTCGACGTGTTCCTGAAGTTCTGGCGGCAGTACAAAAAGCTCAACGAGCAGGACGGTACGGAGCAGTATCTGGTGCCCTACCTGATGTCCAGCCACCCGGGCTGCACCCTGAACGACGCCGTGAAGCTGGCGGAGTTTCTCCACAAGAATGGCCGCACTCCCGAGCAGGTACAGGATTTCTACCCCACCCCGGGTACCCTCTCCACCTGTATGTACTATACCGGCATCGACCCGCGGGATATGTCACCGGTGTATGTGGCCCGCGACCCGAAGGACAAGGCCATGCAGCGTGCGCTGCTCCAGTGGTCCCGCCCCGAAAAGCGCGCTCTGGTGGTAGAGGCGCTGGAGGAGGCAGGCCGCACCGACCTCATCGGCTACGGTCCCGAGTGCCTGCTGCGCCCCCGCAAGGGCGAGCCCTACGGTCAGCCTCCCGCCAAGCCGGAGAAGCCGGAGCGCCAGCCCCGCCGCCCGCGGAAGGAGGTCTCCGGCAACCGCGGCCGCCGCGGTACGCCAACAGCCCGTCAGCCGGTACAGAAGGGTAAAATGTCCGACCGGAAAAAGGCGGCATTTGCCAAAAAAAGGAAATCATGACCCGCTGGGGGCCTGCAATTGCCGCAGGCCCCCGGCCTTTTTTGGACATTTCACTGAAACTGGCCTTTTCTTCGGTAAAAAAGCAGAAATGTTTGGACAGTCCTGACGAAAAAATGCTTGTGTTATACCCGCTTTTTCATTATAATAAAAGCGAAGCGTCAAGATGGCTCCCCGCTGCGTGAAGATTCCGTTAAGGAATTGTATGCAATAGGGCGCCGCCGTGCCGCTCATGCCGTAAAAACGACGTAGCGGCACAAAATCCGGACCGTATGTGAAGGTGATAAGAGAATGGAAAAAAAGAAGAAAACAAGGTTCATCGTGGGGTGGCTGCTGATCACGGCGGCCCTGCTGGCCGGTTCTCTCCTGGTGCCCGGGCACGGGAAGTCGGAGTCGGTGCAGGAGGCCATGCGTGACGCAGTGCTCCACGGGACCAACCGCATCAGTCTGTTTGGGCTGAAAGACGTGAACCCCGCGTACATATCCTCTTTGGTAGTGGTGGGCGTGATCCTGCTGGCGGCGCTGCTGCTGCGGCTGTTTGCGATCCCCCGCTTCAAGATGGTCCCGGGGAAGCTGCAGCTGGCCGTGGAGACCGTGGTGGGGATGTTCGACGGCATGGCCAAGGACAACAGCCCCCACCGCAACAAGTTCCTGGGTGCCTACATCTTCGGCGCCGGTGTGTATATCTTCATCGGCACACTGTTTGAGCTGTTCGGCTTCCAGGCCATTACCACCAACGGGCACATCATTGCCCTGCCGGCCCCGCTGTCCGATGTGAACGCAGCCATCTCCCTGGGCTGCCTGTCCTACGGCGTCATTCTGGTGGGCGGCATCGTGGCCAACGGCCTCAAGGGCGCGGGCAAGGCCCTGAAGGACTTCTCCCTGCCCATCTCCATGAGCTTCCGTATGTTCGGCGCGCTGCTCAGCGGTCTGCTGGTGACGGAGCTGGTCTACTACTATGTGACACTGAGCTATGTGATCCCCGTGGTCGTGGCGGTGCTGTTCACCCTGCTCCACGCGCTGATCCAGGCCTATGTGCTCACCACCCTGACCTCCATGTTCTACGGAGAGACCACGGAGAAGCACGCGCCCAAGCCCAAGAAAGCCAAAAAAGTCAAAGCTGAAACTGTAAATAACTGACGGAGGAAAGAGAGATCATGAAGAAACTGACCAATAAGAAGGCTGTTGCCCTGCTGCTGTGCCTGGTGCTGGCACTGACCGCACTGTTCACCGTGACCGCGTTTGCCGACACCGAGCCTGCCGCCGATGCCCCTGCCCAGACGGAGCAGACCACCGACAGCAGCGTTGACAGCGCCAAGGCCATGGCGTCCGCCATCGCCATCGGCGTGGCCGCCGCCGGCGGCGCCATCGGCATGGGCATGGCCATCTCCAAGTCCGCTGAGGGCATTGCCCGCCAGCCGGAGGCCGAGGGCAAGATCCGCACCACCATGATGCTGGGCCTTGTGTTCCTGGAAACCGCCATCATCTACGCCCTGCTGGTGGTCATCCTTATCATCTTTGTGCTGTAAGAAACGGAGAGAGAAGCTATGAACATCCCTCTGAATATTGATTGGCAGCAGATCCTGCTGCACCTGTTCAACTTCTCCATTCTGGCGGGCGGACTGTACCTGCTGCTGTTCAAGCCGGTAAAGAACTTCATGGACAAGCGCGCCAAGCACTATGCCGACATGGAGTCCGCCGCCGTGGAGCGGGAGAAGAACACCGCCGCGCTGGAGGCATCCATGCAGCAGCGTCAGGCTGCGCTGGACGCGGAGCTGGACGAGAAGCGCGCCGCCGCCGCCCGGGAGGCCGAGGCTTATGCCCATCAGCAGCGCGTCGCTGCCCATGAGCAGGCGGACAAGATCGTGGCTGCCGCCCGCGAGAACGCGGAGAACGACCGCAAAAAGATCGTGGACGAGGCCAACCGCGAGGCCGTGTCCATCGCCGAGGCCGCCATGGAGAAGCTGCTGGCGAAGGAGACTTCCCGCGCCTATGACGCGTTCGTGAACGCAGCCGAGGGGGTGGAGAAGCATGAGCACGAATGATGCCCGCCTGACCGCCAGACTGCTCAGCGCCTGCCCGCCTGACGCCGCGCAGAAGGCGAAGCTGGAGGACGTGCTGGCAAAGAGGTACGGCCAGCCGGTGGCGCTTTCGTGGCAGGAGGATAAGACCGTCTCCGGCGGCTTCCGCATCGAGATCGGCTCCGAGATTATCGACTGGACGGCGGAGGGTCGTCTGGGCCAGCTGAAGGAGCGCCTTGCCGCCCTGAAGACCGGCGGCCAGTCCGTGATCCCTCTGATCCGCGACACCGTGCGGGACTGGGTACCGGAGATCAGCGCCCGCGAGGTGGGCAGCGTCCTGTCCGTGGCGGACGGCATCGCCTACGTGGACGGTCTGGAAAACGCCGCCTACGGCGAGATCCTGCTCTTTGAGGGCGGCATCCGCGGCATGGTGCAGGAGCTGCGGGGCCACCGCATCGGCTGCATCCTGTTTGGCCGCGTGGAGGAGGTCAGTGAGGGCAGCGCCGTGTACCGCACCGGCCGTACCGCTGGCATCGGCGTGTCCGACGCCATGATCGGCCGCGTGGTGGACGCGCTGGGCGCGCCCATCGACGATGCCGGCGACATCCCCGTCGATGCCTACCGCATGATCGAAAGCCCCGCCCCCGGCATCATCGACCGCCAGCCGGTAAACACCCCCATGCAGACCGGCATTTTGTCCATCGACTCCATGTTCCCCATCGGACGGGGGCAGCGCGAGCTGATCATCGGCGACCGCCAGACCGGTAAGACGTCCATCGCCATCGACACCATCCTGAACCAGAAGGGGAAGGATATGATCTGCATCTACGTGGCCATCGGCCAGAAGGCCAGCTCCGTAGCGCAGATCGCTGAGATGCTGCGTAAGCACGACGCCATGGCATACACCATCATCGTCTGCGCCAGCGCCGGTGAGTCCGCCTCCATGCAGTACATCGCGCCCTACGCCGGCGCGTCCATCGGCGAATACTTTATGAACAAGGGGAAGGACGTGCTCATCGTCTACGACGATCTTTCCAAGCACGCCATCGCCTACCGCGCACTGAGCCTTCTGCTGGGACGTTCTCCCGGCCGTGAGGCCTACCCTGGCGACGTGTTCTATCTGCACTCCCGCCTGCTGGAGCGCGCAGCGCGCCTCAGCGACGCACGGGGCGGCGGCAGCATGACCGCCCTGCCCATCGTGGAAACGCAGGCAGGCGACGTGTCCGCCTACATCCCTACCAATATCATCTCCATCACCGACGGCCAGATCTTTCTGGAGAGCAGCCTGTTCTTCTCCGGCCACCGCCCCGCCGTAAACGTAGGACTTTCCGTGTCCCGTGTGGGCGGCGCCGCCCAGACCAAGGCGATGAAAAAGGCGGTCGGTACCCTGCGCCTCGATCTGGCGCAATACCGCGAGATGGAGGTCTTTACCCAGTTCTCCAGCGATCTGGACGAGGAGACCAAGAACCAGCTGGCCTATGGCCAGAGCCTGATGTACATCCTGCGTCAGGGCCGGTGCAGCCCGCTGAGTCAGGCCCAGCAGATCGTCACGCTGGTGACGGCTATGGCCCGCATCTATCAGCAGGTGCCGGTGTCCCAGGTCTGCCCGCTGCGGGACTACCTTCTGGGTGAGTTCGCCGCCGGACGCCCCCAGCTCATGCAGGAGCTGGAGCAGGGCGCGGCGCTGACCGACGAGGTGCGCCAGCAGATCGCGGACTTTGCAAAGACCGCGCTGGATAAGTTCCGGCGCGCAGGCGGGCGGTGAGGCCATGGCCAGCACAAGTGAGATCCGCCGCCGCATCGGAAGCGTCCGGCAGACCCAAAAGATCACCCACGCCATGTACCTGATCTCCCAGGCCAAGCTGCGCAAGGCCAAGCAGGATCTGAGCAACACCCGCCCCTACTTCGACGCACTGCAGGCGGAGATCGGCCGCGTGTTCAACGCCGACGACACCGCGGAGAGCCGGTATCTCTGCGATGAGAACAGTAAGCCGCTGCCCGGCGTGGCCGCTTGCCTGCTCATCACGGCGGATAAGGGACTTGCCGGCGCGTATAACCAGAACGCCATCCGTCAGGCCCAGCAGTTCCTGTCGGATCACGAGGGCGCAGTGCTGTATGTGGTGGGCGAGTACGGCCGCCGCTGGTTCACCCAGCGGGGCATCCCCATCGAAAAGAGCTTTCTCTACACCGCGCAGAACCCCACCCTGCGGCGCGCCCGCCAGATCGGCGAGCTGCTGCTGGAGCGGTACGACGCCGGTGCCATCAACGCTGTCCACATCATCTACACGGACATGAAAAACGGGCTGGAGGCTACGGTGCGTCAGGCGCAGGTGCTGCCCCTGACGCGGGAGCACTTCTCCGCAGCCCAGGCCAGCACGGCGGGCGACCCCACCTTTGAGTATGTGCCCAGCCCCGCCGCGGTGCTGGACAACGCGGTGCGAAGCTGCCTGACCGGCTTTATTTACAGCGCGTTGGTGGACAGCTTCTGCAGCGAGCAGTCCGCCCGTATGACCGCCATGAACGCGGCGGACCAGAACGCGGAGGACCTGCTGAAGGACCTGTCCGTGCAGTACAATCGGGCGCGTCAGGCCGCCATCACCCAGGAGATCACCGAGGTCTCCGCCGGTGAGCGCGCCCAGCGCAGCAAGAAAGAAAAGGAGGGCTGACCTCAATGAAACAAGGAACCATCACGGGCATTTCCGGTCCCGTGATCGACGTATGCTTCCCCGAGGGGAGCCTGCCCGCCATCAATGAAGCGCTGACCGTGGAGGCAAACGGTACGCGCTACACCATGGAGGTGGAGCAGCATCTGGAGAACAAGACGGTGCGCTGCGTCATGATGGCCGGCAGCGACGGCCTCAGCCGCGGGCTCACTGTCACCGCCACCGGTCACGGCATCTCCGTACCGGTGGGCGAAGCCACGCTGGGCCGCATGTTCAACGTACTGGGCGACCCCATCGACGGTGAAGCGCCGGTCAGCGCCGACGCGCCCCGCTGGGAGATCCACCGCCCCGCCCCCGGCTTTGCCCAGCAGATGCCCGCCGCCGACATTCTGGAAACGGGCATCAAGGTCATCGACCTCATCGAGCCATACCCCAAGGGCGGCAAGATCGGCCTGTTCGGCGGCGCCGGCGTGGGCAAGACCGTGCTCATTCAAGAGCTGATCCACAATGTGGCCATGGAGCACGGCGGCTATTCCATCTTCACCGGCGTGGGCGAGCGCAGCCGCGAGGGCAACGACCTCTGGGGCGAGATGCAGGAGAGCGGCGTGTCCGACAAGACGGCGCTGGTGTTCGGTCAGATGAACGAATCCCCCGGCGTCCGTATGCGCGTGGCGCTGTCGGGTCTGACCATGGCGGAGTATTTCCGCGATGTGGAGCACAAGGACGTGCTGCTGTTCATCGACAACATCTTCCGCTTCGTGCAGGCGGGCAGCGAGGTCTCCACGCTGCTGGGCCGCATGCCCTCCGCCGTGGGCTATCAGCCTACTCTGGCCAGCGAGATGGGCGCTCTGCAGGAGCGCATCACCTCCACCAGGGACGGCTCCGTCACCTCCGTGCAGGCGGTGTACGTTCCCGCCGACGACCTGACCGACCCCGCCCCCGCCACCACGTTCTCCCATCTGGACGCCACCACCGTGCTGAGCCGTAAGATCGCGGAGCAGGGCATCTACCCCGCCGTGGACCCGCTGGAGTCCACCTCCCGCATTCTGGAGCCGGACATCGTGGGTGAGGAGCACTACAACATTGCCCGTGCCGTCCAGTCCACCCTGCAAAAGTACCGTGAGCTGCAGGATATCATCGCCATCTTGGGTATGGAGGAGCTCAGCGACGAGGACAAAAAGACCGTCGCCCGTGCCCGCCGCATCCAGCGCTTCCTGTCCCAGCCCTTCTACGTGGCGGAGAAGTTCAGCGGCGCCCCCGGCGTGTTCGTGCCCCTGCACGAGACGCTCCGCGGCTTTAAGGAGATCCTGTCCGGCAGCATGGACGAGTACCCCGAGGCGGCCTTCTTCAACGCCGGCACCATTGACGACGTGATCCGCAAGGCGGAGCAGATGAAGAAAGGCGGCATGTGATGGCAGCGCCGTTCCATCTGGATATTCTGGCGGCCAGCGTCCCGTTTTACCGGGGTGACTGCGTATCGCTGGTGCTGCCCACCACCGACGGCGAGTACGGTATTCTGGCCAACCACAGCAACGCCGTGGGCGCCGTCACCGCCGGTGAGCTGCGGTTCGAGACAGCGGAGGGAGAGCAGCGCCGCGCCGCCGTGGCCCCGGGCCTTTTCAAGGTGGAGAATGGCCGCGTGCTGCTGCTGGTGGACGCGGCCGAGCGTCCCGAGGACATCGACGTGAACCGCGCCCTCCGCGCCCGTGAGGAGGCGGAGGAGGAGCTGCGCCAGAAACGCAGCATGGCGGAATACCACCTGGCCCAGAGCCATCTGGCCCGCGCCATGAACCGTCTCCGCGTCAGCGGCCGCGGCTGAGAAACAGCAAAAAGCGAAAAAAGAACGTCCCCCGGTGGGGACGTTCTTTTTTCGCTTACAGCAGCCTGCTGATGCCCACAAACAGGCACCCCAGGCCGAAAAACGCCGCGATCAGCAGCAGGACCACCGGCCAAAACCGTTTGCCCATCACCTGCGGGTCCATGAACGGGTAGGGGTAGCAGCGCTTCGTGTGGCCGATGGGCTTTCCCGTGGCCCCACGGGCCATACCGAAGGCAAAGTAGGCCAGCGGCAGCACCAGCCACCAGGCGGCGTGGCCGATGGCGAGGCCGGACTTGTCCTGCCACAGCAGCCACTGCACCACCGTCAGCCACGGCACAGCGTAATGGACACACAGGTTGCCGAAGCTGCTGAATCCGATGTCTGACAGCGCCTTCCCGCCCTTTTTCGCCGACGGCACCAGCACCCACTGGTAGATGAGGTGGGTCACGAAGATGCACAGCGTCATGCTCAGGGCCACACCGGCGGAGCTGAGCCACCGGAACACGCCGCACTGTGGATCGTGGCCGCTGACCCCCAGCGTCAGCTGGTACACCGCCAGCAGCAGGTTGCTGAGGTTGGTGTAAAAGACGAAGAATCCAGGCCGGATGCGGCCCGTCACCGGCAGTGTGGAGTGAAAATACAGTCCCGCCAGTCCCAGCAGGCCCAGAAACAGCGCGGACAGCCGCAGCATCATTCCGCCCTCAGCTCCTTCAGCCGTCCGATCTCACGGGCGTAGCCCGCCAGATCGTTGGGCGTTTCCAGAATAAAGGGCAGGTCCCGCAGCGCGGGGTGATTGATGATGCGGCCAAAGGCCGCCTCCCCCAGATAGCCCTCGCCGATGCGGGCGTGGCGGTCCTTGTGGGCGCCCAGCGGGTTCATGCTGTCGTTGATGTGGACGGCCTTCAGCCGCTCCAGCCCGATGACGCGGTCGAACTCCGTCAGCACGCCGTCGATGTCGCCCGCGATGTCGTACCCCGCGTCGGAGATGTGGCAGGTGTCCATGCACACGCCCATCTGGGTGTTCAGCGCCACGCGGTCCAGTATCTCCCGCAGCTCCTCGAACCGGCCGCCCACCTCGGAGCCCTTGCCCGACATGGTCTCCAGCAGCACCGTGGTGTGCTGCTCCGGCTTCAGGATGGCGTTCAGCGTCTCGGCGATCTGGCTGATGCCCACCTCCATGCCCTGCTCCGTGTGGCTGCCCGGGTGGAAGTTGTAGTAGTTGCCGGGGAGATATTCCATCCGCTTCAGGTCGTCCGCCAGCGTCATGCGGGCGAATTCGCGGGTGCGCTCCGTTTTGGAGCAGGGGTTGATGGTGTAGGGCGCGTGGGCCACCAGACGGCCGAAGCCGTTGGCCTGCGCCAGCGCCAGAAACGCCGCCGCGTCATCGGGGTCAATGGCTTTCGCTTTACTGCCCCGGGGATTGCGGGTAAAGAACTGGAACGTGTTGGCGCCGATGGACAGCGCCGTTTTCCCCATGGCCAGAAAGCCCTCCGAGGCGGACAGATGACAGCCGATGGTCAGCATAGTTTTTCTCCTTTCACAGGGCCAGCGTCCGGACGTCCGCCCTGCCGTTTTCAATGGTAAGGATGCCGCAGGTGGGGTGCAGCGGGTCTCCGGCGGCCCCGGGGTTCAGCACCAGCAGGGCCCCGTCGTTGTCCACCAGAGGCCGGTGGGTGTGGCCGAACAGCAGCACCTGCGCGCCGCACTCACGTGCCGCCCAGACAGCCCGCATCACGTCGGACTTCACGCCCCGCGTGTGGCCGTGGAGCATCAGGATACGCACGCCGCCCAGCTCGATGACCCGCTCCGGCTGGTCGCAGCTGCCGTAGTCGCAGTTCCCGGGCACGCCCTCCATGGGCAGCATGGGAAACGCCTGCCGCAGCTTCTCCAGATCCCGCTGGCAGTCGCCCAGATGCAGTACATAGCCGGGGTGTACCTGCTCCACCGCTTGTATCAGTTTGTCCACTTTCCCATGGGAGTCGGATACCACCAAAACATTCATAGGCCCCTCACACTTGATGTAATGAAGGGTATTTTACCACAAAGCGGTTGAAAAAACAATTCATTTCCCGTATGATTAGGGCAGTTGAGAGGAGGTGTTGTCATGACCGGAGGTGTGGTGGAGCTGGACCTGCACGGCATGAATACCTATCAGGCCCAGATCGCGGTGGATGCGGCCCTGCGCCGCGCCGGAAACGGCACGTACCGCCTGCGGCTGATCCACGGCTATCGCGGCGGCACGGCCATTCGGGACATGCTGTGGCTGACCTACGGGCGGCGCAGTCAGGTGAAGCGCATGGTCAGCGTCAGCGAGGGCGTCACGGAGCTGGTGCTGCGGGAATACTATTGAGAAACGATTTCCGTGAAAGAGGTGTAAAGGTATGAAGCTTGCACAGATACAGATGCGCGTGGGCCCTGACAAGGCGGCGAACCTGCGCCACGCGGAGGCCCTGCTGGCCCGGGCAGCGGATGCGGACATGGCGGTGCTGCCGGAAATGTTCTGCTGTCCCTACGACAACGCCTGCTTCCGCGCCTACGGCGAGCCGGAGGGCGGGCCGGCCTATCAGATGCTGTCCCGCGCCGCAGCGGCCCACGGCCTGTGGGTGGTGGGCGGCTCTCTGCCGGAGCTGGACGGCGATAAGGTGTACAACACCAGCTATGTGTTCGATCCCACGGGCCGCTGCGTGGCCCGTCACCGGAAGATGCACCTTTTCGACATCGACGTGGCCGGCGGTCAGCGATTTCGCGAGTCCGACACCCTGTCGGCAGGAAATGAGATCACGGTGTTTGACACGCCCTGGGGCAAAATGGGGCTGTGCATCTGCTTTGACCTGCGGTTTCAGGAGCTGGCACAGCTGATGGCACTGGAGGGCGCACAGGTACTGCTGGTACCGGCGGCCTTTAATATGACCACCGGCCCCGCCCACTGGGAACTGCTGTTCCGGCAGCGCGCGGTGGACGGACAGCTGTTCACCGCAGGCACTTCACCGGCGCGGGACGAGACGGCATCCTACGTGGCCTGGGGCCACTCCATCGTCTGCGACCCCTGGGGTACGGTGCTGCACCAGTGCGGCGCCGGTGAGCAGGTGGTGGTGACGGAGCTGAACATGAGCAGTGTGTCTGCCATACGGGAACAGCTGCCCATTCTTTCAGCGCGCCGGACGGACGTGTACGGCGTCCGAAAAAAGTGATTGCCACGGGGCATCAGACGGTGTATAATCGCAAAAAACATGAGGCGGGAGGACGTTCATGATGAAGAAGAATTATAAAGAGATGACAAAGCCTGAGCGGCAGGCGGAATACGCGGCTGTCAAGGCGGAATTCGAGGGGGCGAAGGCCCTTCATCTGGAATTGAACATGGCGCGGGGCAAGCCCAGCCGCCAGCAGCTGGACATGGTGACGCCCATGCTGCAGGTGCTGACCCAGCCGGAGCAGTTTGTATCCGACGGGGTGGAGACCCGCAACTACGGCGAGGGGGCGGGTATTCCCGCGGCGCGGAAGCTGTTCGCCGACATCCTGGGCTGCAAGCCGGAGCAGGTGTTCGTGGGCGGCAATGCCAGCCTGCAGCTGATGTACGATGCCATCTCCAAGGCGTTCACCCACGGCCTGCTCCACAGCGAGAAGCCCTGGGCCAAGCTGGATACGGTGAAGTGGATCTGCCCCGTCCCCGGCTACGACCGGCACTTTAAGGTAACGGGCAGCTTCGGTGTGGAGATGATCAACGTGCCCATGACCGACCAGGGTCCCGACATGGACATGGTGGAGGAGCTTATCAAGGATCCCGCCGTGAAGGGTATGTGGAACGTGCCCAAGTACTCCAATCCCGAGGGCGTGGTGTACTCTGATGAGACCATCCGCCGTCTGGCGGCCATGAAACCCGCCGCACCGGACTTTATGCTGATGTGGGACAACGCCTACTGCATCCACGAGTTCGACTGTGATTTTGTACCGTTCTCCGATATCATCGGCCTGTGCGCCCAGTACGGCAACGCCGACATGGTGTATGAGTTCGCGTCCACCAGCAAGGTGACGTTCCCCGGCGCGGGCGTGGCGGTGATGGCGGCCAGCGAGGCCAACATCCAGTATTTCTCCAAGCTCATCAACATCCAGACCATCGGCTATGACAAGGTGAACCAGCTGCGGCACGTGCTGTACCTGCAGGATCGGGAGCACACGCTGGCGCTGATGAAGCGGCACGCGGCGGTGTTGGCGCCCAAGTTCCACGCGGTGCTGAACGCGCTGGACAGTGAGATCGCGCCCCGTGGCATCGTGGACTACAAGCGGCCGGTGGGCGGCTACTTTATCAGCGTGGACACCATGCACGGGTGCGCCAAGCGCACGCTGGAGCTGTGCAGGGAGGCGGGTATCACCATGACCGGTGCGGGGGCCACGTTCCCCTACGGCAAGGACCCCAACGACAGCAACATCCGCATTGCGCCGTCCCTGCCGCCGGTGGCGGAGCTGGAGCAGGCCATCGCGGTGTTCTGCATCTGCCTGCGCCTGGCGGCGCTGGAAAAGCTGGGCGTGTAAGAATCTGACTGTGTATAAGACAAGAGCGCTGCGGCATGGCCGCAGCGCTCTTCAATCTGTCAAAAACCTGCCCGGTCACAAGTATCGGAGGGAAGGATAGTGTGAAAGGGAACCGTTAGGGTTCCCTTTCGCGTTCAATCACCCGCCGCAGCGGCCAAAATCGCAAAACAAAATACTGTTTTTTATTTTGCGATTTTGCTGGCAGCTTGTCAGAAAAGTCCGAACGGACTTTTTTGACAAGCTGAAGAGCGCTGCGGCATGGCCGCAGCGCTCTTATGTTTTGCTGCTTTGTCAGGGGCGATTTCCCGCGTCCTTGCCTCCGGCGGAGGCTGCGATCTGAGCAAGTGGCGGCGATGAAGCAAACAGGGGCGGGCAGCACTGCCCCCTTTTTTGCAATCCCCTTATTCCAGTGCGTCGTGGCTTTCGAACACGTCGTGGATGGAGCCGCAGCGGTCGACGGTGGGCGGCGTCTCCGCCGGCGCAGCGCCCTTGGCCATTTGCAGCTCCTGCCACTTCTCCCGGGTGATGAGGAGCTGTCGGGGCTTGGAGCCCTCGAAGGGTCCGACATAACCCCGCTCCTCCATCTGATCCACCAGCCGGGCGGCACGGGAGTAGCCCAGCTTCAGACGCCGCTGGAGCATGGACACGGAGGCCTGCCCCGTCTCCAGTACCACTTCCACGGCGGCGGGCAGCAGCTCGTCGCCGTCCTCGCCGTCGACAGGCGCATCGGATGCGGCGCCCTTGCCCTTGTCGGACTTGGCGTCCACCGCCTGCTGGATCTTCTCGATGACATCCTGATCGTAATGGGCCTCGCCGGCGGTGTCCTTGACAAAGGCCACCACACGCTCGATCTCCTCCGGTGTGATGAAGCAGCCCTGTACGCGGGTGGGTTTGCTGTCGCCCAGCGGGGAGTACAGCATATCGCCCTTACCCACCAGCTTTTCCGCGCCGGGGGTATCCAGAATGATGCGGGACTCCATGGAGCTGGCCACGGCGAAGGCGATGCGGCTGGGAATATTGGCCTTCATCAGGCCGGTGATGACATCGGCGGAGGGACGCTGGGTGGCCACCACCAGATGCATGCCGGCGGCACGGCCCATCTGGGCCACGCGGCAGATGGACTCCTCCACCTCCTTGGCAGCCACCAGCATCAAATCGGCCAGCTCATCGATGACCACCACCACAGTGGGCAGCTTCTTCACGTCCTCGTCCGTCTCGGACAGGGCGTTGTAGCCCGCCAGGTCCTTGACGCCCTTTTCGGAGAACATCTTGTAGCGCTTCATCATCTCGAACACCGCCCACTGCAAAGCGCCCGCGGCCTTCTTGGGGTCCGTGACCACAGGGATCAGCAGGTGGGGGATGCCGTTGTAGGGCGCCAGCTCCACCATCTTGGGATCCACCATGATGAAGCGCACCTCGTCGGGGGTAGACTTGTAGAGAATGCTGACGATCAGGGAGTTGGTACACACGGACTTACCGGAGCCGGTGGTACCGGCGATCAGCACGTGGGGCAGGCGGGCAATATTGCCCACGATGCTGCTGCCGCCAATGTCCTTGCCCACGGCGAAGGCCACGGGGGACGGGTGGCGGGTAAACTCCCGGGACTCGATAACATCGCGGATACGGACGGCGGTAACGGTGCGGTTGGGCACCTCGATGCCCACCACGGAGATCTTGTTGGGCACCGGCGCCACACGGACGCCGCTGGCGCCCAGCGCCAGAGCGATATCGTCGGACAGGTTGGTGATCTTGCTGAGCTTCACACCCTGCTCCAGAGTGAACTCGTAGCGGGTGACACTGGGTCCGTGAACCACGTCGCCCGCGGTGGCGTCCACGCCGAAGGAACGCAGGGCGTCCGCCAGACGGCGGGAGTTGTTGCGCAGCTCCGCCCCCACCTCGGTGCAGTTGTCGGTGTGATTCTCCTCCAGCAGGGTGATGGGCGGGTAGCGGTAGATCTCCTCGCCCTGAGCCAGCTCCTGCTCGATGGCCTGCCCCACTTCCTGGGCGGCAGATTCCACCTCCTGCTGAACCTGAGCCTTCTTTTTCTTCTCGGACACCGGCTCCTTCACCGCTGCGGCCTCCTGTACTGCGGGAGCGGCAGGAGCTGTCGATGCCGCAGGGGCTGCCGGTGCGGCGGGGACGGCGGGCGCGGCAGCGGCGCGGTCCAGCACCTCGTCCGGCGTCCGGACGGCGGCACTGCGGCGGGGGAAGAAGTCCTTCTTCTCGCCGCTCTCCATGGCGGAGGATTCGCCGTCCAGCGGGATGTCGATGTTCACCCGCTTTTTGGCGGGCTTCTCTTTCACAGGCTTCTCCGGTACAGGCGCTTTCCGCGGAGCCGCAGGCTCGAAGCCCTCCAGATCGTCCTCGTCCTCCTCGTCCTCCCAGCGGCTGCTGCGGTACTCCTTCATTTTATCCACGGCCTGCTGCGGCGTCATGTGCAGCGCGCCCAGCAGCGCCGCCACCAGCAGCACCACGAACACCACCACAGACACCACCTTGCTCAGCAGCGCCTCGCTGCCCAGTGCCAGGCCGCCGGCCACCACGCCGCCGCAGGTCAGGGTCTGTCCGTCCTTCCACAGCTGGGGCAGCAGGCCGCTGCCCAGCTCATAGGCCGTGCGGCACAGCAGCAGGTGGCACAGCATTCCCGACAGCAACGGCACCAGCAGGGTGCAGGTGGTGCGCAGGATCACGGGGCGGCCCTGATGCCGCAGCTGGATCACCGCCACGGCCAGCAGCGCCGGCGCCGCCAGAAAATACCCGTAGCCCAGCGTGCCCTTCAGCACCTTGGCGATAAACGTCAGGAGCAGGGCGTCCACCTGAAAATAGCTGACCAGTACGCACAGTGCCAGCAGCAGGCAGACCACGCCGCCGATGAGCCGCGCCAGTCCGTTATAGGCGGGCGGCTCCGGCTTGGGCGGCGCCTTTTTCTTTTTTGTGGTCTTCTTTTGCGTCGATGCCATAGTTTTCCTCACTTCATCTCACTTGACGGCCTGCAGCACCAGCGTCAGGATACCCACCGCCCAGCAGTAGTAGGCAAACGCGCCGAAGCGGCCCTTGTCCGCCACGTATTTCAACAGGCGGATGCACAGATACCCCGATACGGCGGCGGTGACAACGCCCAGCAGGTACATGGGCACCTCCGCCGTGTTGATGCCGGCCTTCACCGCGTCGCTCAGGGACAGGATGTTGGCGCCCAGCACCGCAGGAATGCTCAGCAGAAACGAGAACCGCACGGCGAACCTGCGCTCGTAGCCCACGAAGCAGCCGGCGGTGATGGTCATGCCGGAACGGGACACGCCGGGCAGCGTGGCCACCGCCTGGCCCACGCCCACCATCAGGGCGTCCAGCCATGTGGCGCTGCGCTCGGTCTTACGGCCCTTGCGGGCCCGATCGCACAGGAACAGCAGAAAACCGGTGACGATCAGCGCTGCGCCCACGAATACCATATTATCGGCAAGCCCCTGCACGCTTTTGCGGATGGGCAGTACCGCGAACAGCGGCAGTGTGCCCACGATGATGAGCAGGATCAGCCGCCGCGCCGGCGGTACCGGAGACGGTGTGGAGCGATGGGCAAGGTCGCCGATGCCGCGGAAGAACTCCACCACCATGTCGCAGATGTCCTTCCAATAGGCGGCGAACACCGCGATCAGCGTACCCAGATGGAGCAGTACGTCGAAAAATTCCGGCACGCTGCCTGCGCCCTCCAGGCCCAGCAGGTTCTGCGCGATGGCCAGATGGCCGGAGCTGGAGACGGGCAGGAACTCCGCCACGCCCTGTACCAGTCCCAGCAGGAATGATGTTACGTATGTCATAACCACACCTCACGTGTTATTTTCAAATACTTTTCGTTATATATTGTCGCAATTATCCCATTTGTTGTCGGAACGTTTACCATAACAAGGATACTATACCATAGATATGGGGAAAATGCCACTGGAATTTGACATCCGCCGCCCGCGGAGGATAAGAGTTTCCTATTATGCTATTTTTTTTAGGCAAAGCAACGCTATTGACGAAATTCACAAAAATACGATGGACAATTTCTACGGCTTGACCGTTGTGAGAAACCTGCTTTTATGATATCCTGATGCAAATAACGCAGAGGGCCATCCCTGCGGTATACCGGATAGTCAACAGGGGAGGCCGCAGGGGCTTCCCCTGCCTGCATATTCCGAGAAAGGCGGTGAGTGAACTGTACCGTGAAAAAATAGAGAGTCTTCAGGCGGAGGAGAGCCGTCTGCTGGCGCAGAAGGCTGCGGCGCAAAGCGCGGCGGCGGAGACGGTGCGGCAGGCGGAAAAGGACGGCGCCGCGCTGGTATCCCAGGCCCAGGAGGCGGCGCGCCGCGCCGCGGCCGACGCCCTGCGTCAGGCGGAAGCCCAGGCCGAGGCGGAGCGGCAGGCCATGCTGGATCGCACCGAGAAGGACTGCGAGGCCCTGCGCGCCGCGGCTATGGCGCGGATGGACGACGCCGTGGACTACCTGCTGGAAAAGGTGGTGAAGCGGTAGATGGCCATTGTCAAAATGAAGCATTTGCAGGTGCTGGCGCTGGAGCGTGACCACGATGCCATACTCCGCCGTCTCCAGCACATGGGCTGTCTGGAGATCAGCGAGCCGGATGTACAGGCGCTTCCCGACACTCTGCGCCGGTGCGATACTGCGGCAGCGGACCTGCTGGCCCGCCAACGGCAGCTGCAATCAGCCATAGACATCCTGCGCCGCACCGCGCCGCCCCAGAAAACGGGTCTGCTGACACCGCGTCCCCGCATCTCCGGGCGGGAATATCTGGATGAAGCGGCGCTGGCATCAGAGCTGGAAACGGCCCAGCACATCAATGAACTGGCGGCGGACGTAAACCGCCTCACCGCCAGGGAGACCCAGCTCCGCAGCGAGCAGGCCGCCCTGACACCCTGGCGGAGCCTGGATATCCCGCTGGAGCTGACGGAGACGCGGTGGTGCGACATCACCACCGGCACGCTGCCCCCCTTCGCCGTATGGGAGGAGATACAGGGCACACTGAGCCAACAGGTGCCGGAATCGGAGGCATACCTGCTGTACGCCGACCGGCAGCAGCAGGGCATCCTGCTGCTGACCCACAAGGCCGTGACGGCTCAGGCGCTGGAGCTGCTGCGCAGCTTCGGTTTCTCCGGCGGGCAGCTCAAGGGCCGCCATGGTACACCGGAGGAAAACCTGACGGCGCTGGCGGACAGTCTGCGTCAGACCGCCGCGGAAAAGGACGCCGCCCTGCAGGAGCTGGCCGGCTTAGGCGGGAAGCTCCCCGACATGCAGCTGTGCAGCGACCGGCTGAACTCCCGTCTCATGCGGGAGGAGAACCGGAAACGGCTGATGACCGATGGCTGCATCGTGGCCTTTGACGGCTGGGTGCCGGCGGAGAAGCTGCCGCAGCTGACGGCGTGGCTGGACACGCTGGACTGTGCTTACGACCTCAGCGACCCCACGCCGGAGGAGATCCCCGACGTGCCGGTGGCGCTGAAGGGCAATATCCTGACCCGCTCCATGAACTGCATCACGGAGCAGTACTCCATGCCCGCCTACGACGGCGTGGACCCCAACCCCGTGATGGCACCGTTCTTCATCTTCTTCTTTGGCATGATGATGGCGGACATGGGCTACGGTCTGCTGATGATCGTCGGCTCCCTGCTGTTCCTGAAGAAAAAGCGGCCCGATGATCGCAGCTTTATGGAGATGATCTTCTGGTGCGGCATCATGACGTTCATCTTCGGTGCGCTGACCGGCGGCTTCTTCGGGGATTTCATTCCCCAGCTGTGCAAGCTCATCGATCCCGCCAGTACCTTCACCATGCCGGCACTGTTCGACCCGCTGAACGACACCATGGCCATCATGGTGGGCTCGCTGGTGCTGGGCGGCATTCAGGTGTTCACCGGCATGACCGTCAGCGTGGTGGAGAAGTGCCGGAACGGGCATTTCCCCGATGCGCTGTTCGATGAGATCACATGGTGGATCATCCTGGCCGGCGGGGCCATGGCCATTCTGGGCGTGGGCAGCGTCGGCGGCGTGCCGGTGGTGCTGTGCGTCGGCGGGCTGATGCTGCTGTACGGCGCGGGCCGCGGCAAGAAGGGCTTCGGCAAGGTCACAGGTGTGGTGGCCGCCGTGTATAACGGCGTCACCGGCTTTTTCAGCGATATCCTGTCCTACGTGCGGCTGATGGCGCTGATGCTGTCCGGCGCGGTGCTGGCCCAGGTGTTCAACATGCTGGGCGCCACTACCGGAAACATCGTGCTGTTCGTCATCATCGCGCTGGTGGGCAACGCGCTGAACCTGGCGCTGAATCTGCTGGGCTGCTATGTCCACGATATGCGCCTGCAATTTCTGGAATTCTTCGGACGTTTTTATAAGGACGGCGGCAAGGCCTTCCGTCCCCTGCGCATGCAGGCCAATCATGTAGAGATCATAAAGGAGGAACACGTACAATGAGTATTCTTGAATCCATCGGCGGACTGGGTTTCGCCATCCTGGGTGCGGCGCTGACCGCCGGCCTGTGCTGCATCGGCTCCGCTAAGGGCACCGGTATGGTGGGTGAAGCCGCCGCCGGCCTCACCAGCGAGGACCCCGACAAGTCCACCAAGTGCCTGATTTTGCAGGTGCTGCCCGGTACTCAGGGCCTGTATGGCTTTGTGGCCCTATTCCTGGTGCTGGGCCAGGTGGGCGTACTCAGCGGCAGCGCCGTGGACATCACCCTGACCCAGGGCCTGTCCTTCTTCGCCGCCTGCCTGCCCATCATGCTGGGCGGCTGGCTCAGTGCCATTTTCCAGGGCCGCGTGGCCGCCGCCTCCGTCAACATCGTGGCCAAGCGTCCCGAGGCCGCCACCAAGGGCATCATCTACTGCGGCATCGTGGAGTTCTACGCCATTTTGTCTCTGGTGGCCACCATCATGATCTCCCTGAACATCCTGAAGTAAGGTGGGTACCGTTATGAACGGACTGGAAAAGATCGTGGCCCGCATGGAGGCGGATACCAGGGCGGAGTGCGATGCGCTGACCGCCAGCGCCGCCGAGAACGCCGCCGCCATCCTGCGGGACTGCCGGGCCCAGGCGGACGCTGTGGCCCGCGACAGCCGCCAGCGGGCGGATGCTCAGGCGGCGGAGCATCTGGAGTACCTCAACGGCAGCAGCCAGCTGGCCTGCCGCCAAAAAGTGCTGGCCGCCAAGCAGCAGCTGATCGATGAAGCCTTCGCAGGCGCCGCCCAACGGCTGTCAAGTCTGCCGCAGGCGGAGTACATTGACCTGCTGGCCGCGCTGGCCGCCGAGAATGGCAGCGGCGACGAAGAGCTGCTGCTGTCCGCCAAGGACCGCGAGGCCGTGGGTCCCGCAGTGGTGAAGGCCGCCAACGCCAGAAAGGCCGGCGCCGCCTTCCGTCTGTCGGAGGAGACCCGCGAGACCGGCGGCGGACTGGTGCTGCGGCGGGGCCGCGTGGAGCTGAACTGCAGCTTCACCGAAAAGCTCCGCCAGCTGCGGCAGGAGGAGTCCTCCGCCGTGGCCAGGCTGCTATTTGACTGAGAGGGGGCGTCCCTTTGACAAAACCCAGAAAGGACACGGACTACCTGTTCCTCTCCGCCCGCATCCGGAGCCTGGAGAAGGACCTGCTGACCTCCCAGCGGCTGGAACAGCTGCTGCAATCCCCGTCGGTGGAGAACTGCTCCCAGCTGCTGAGCGATCTGGGGTACGCCCCCATCCGTGACGAGGCCTCGCTGCAGAGCAGCCTGAAGCGGCAGCGGGAGGCGGTGTTCGCCGAGCTGGAGCGGTTCATGCCGGAAAAGCAGCTGCTGGACGTGTTCCGCATCAAGTATGATTACCACAACATCAAGGTATTGCTGAAAGCGCCGGAGGGGGCGGAGCGCCTGCTGATGGACGCGGGCACCATCCCCGTTTCGGAGCTCCAGCGCAAATACGCCGACAGCGGGAACTGGCAGTTCCTGCCCCGCGATATGGCAGAGGCCGCCGGAAAGGCCGCCGCTCTGCTGGCGGAGACCGGCAGCGCCCAGCGCAGCGACTGTCTGCTGGACCGCGCCTGCTTCCAGAAGCTGCGGCAGCTGGCGAAGGAAAGCCGCTGCGTCTACCTCCAGACCTATGTCCGCGCCATGATCGACGCCGCCAACCTGCGTGCGCTGGTGCGGGCAGAGCGGATGCACATGGATCCCGGCTTTTTGCAGGAGGTGCTGTTCGAGGGCGGCAGCGTGACCCCCGACGCCATCCGCGCCGGTGCGTCCGAGCCCGCCGCCCTGTTCCGCAGCACCGCTCTCCGTGAGGCCGCGGAGCTGGGTGAGGCTGCCGTCAAGGGCGGCAGCCTGACGGACTTCGAAAAGGCCTGTGATAATGCGGTGCTGCGCACCGCCGCAGGCGCCAGACGGGTGCCCTTCGGCGTGGAGGTGGCGCTGGGCTACCTCATCGCCAAGGAGGCGGAGTGGACGGCCGTGCGCATCGTCATGGCCGGACGGCTGGCGGGCCTCAGCGCCGACGCCATACGGGAAAGGCTGCGTGACACATATGTATAAGATCGCTGTATTGGGTGACCGCGACAGCGTCCTGGGCTTTCGGGCTCTGGGGCTGGACGTGTTCTTCGCCGATGACGCAGAGACGGCGCGGAAAACCCTGCACCGTCTGGCGCAGGAGAGCTACGCCGTCATCTACGTGACGGAGCAGCTGGCCCAGAGCATGGCGGCGGAGATCGCCCGCTATCAGAATGACATGCTGCCCGCTGTCATCCTCATCCCCGGCAAGGGCGGGGCGCTGGGCCTTGCGGACCGTGCGCTGCATGCAGCCGTGGAACGCGCCGTAGGCGCGGATATTTCCTGAAAGGAGCAGAAGAATGGGTAAGATCATCAAAGTCTCCGGTCCGCTGGTGGTGGCCGACGGCATGGCGGACGCCAGTATGGCGGATGTGGTGCGCGTAGGCCCCCAGCATCTGATCGGAGAGATCCTGAATATGACCGGCGACCGCGCCTCCATTCAGGTATACGAGGAGACGTCCGGCCTTGGCCCCGGCGCAGAAGTGGTCACCACCGGCGCGCCCCTCAGCGTGGAGCTGGGCCCGGGCCTCATCGAGAACATCTACGACGGCATCCAGCGCCCGTTGGAGGAGATCGTCCGCCGCGTGGGCGCCAACATCACCCGCGGCATCCAGGTGCCGCCGCTGGACCGCGAAAAGCTGTGGTCCTTTACTCCCACCGCCGCCGTCGGCGATGCCGTGGCAGGCGGCGATGTGCTGGGCACCGTGCCGGAGACGGAGTCGGTGCTGCACAAGATCATGGTCCCCAACGGCGTCAGCGGCACGGTGTCGTGGCTGGCGGAGGCGGGGCAGTACAACATCACCCGGCCCATCGCCCGCATCCGCACCGCTGACGGTGCAGAGCGTGAGCTGACCATGGTGCAGAAGTGGCCGGTCCGCGTGGGCCGTCCCTACAAGAAGAAATTCCCGCCGGAGACGCCTTTGCAGTCGGGCCAGCGGGTCATCGACACGATGTTCCCCATCGCCAAGGGCGGCACTGCCGCCGTGCCCGGGCCCTTCGGCTCCGGCAAGACCGTGGTGCAGCACCAGCTGGCCAAGTGGGCGGACGTGGACATCGTGGTCTACATCGGCTGCGGCGAGCGGGGCAACGAGATGACCGACGTGCTCCGCGAGTTCCCCGAGCTGACGGATCCCCGCACCGGCGAAAGCCTGATGAAGCGGACGGTGCTGATCGCCAACACCTCCGATATGCCCGTGGCCGCCCGTGAGGCGTCGGTCTACACCGGCATCACCATCGCCGAGTACTTCCGGGACATGGGCTACGACGTGGCCGTCATCGCCGACTCCACCTCCCGCTGGGCTGAGGCCCTGCGCGAGATGTCCGGCCGTCTGGAGGAGATGCCCGGTGAGGAGGGCTACCCCGCGTATCTGGCTTCCCGTCTGGCCCAGTTCTATGAGCGGGCCGGCGTGGTCCGCTGCATGGGCACGGAGGAGCGCACCGGCTCCCTCACTGCCGTGGGTGCGGTGTCGCCTCCGGGCGGCGACCTCTCCGAGCCGGTGGCACAGGCCACCATGCGCATCGTCAAGGTGTTCTGGTCGCTGGACGCCTCTCTGGCCTACCGCCGCCACTTCCCCGCCATCAACTGGCTGAACTCCTACTCTCTGTATCTGGACGCGGTGGCCCCCTGGTTCGATGAACATCTGGGTCCTGAGTTCATGAAGGACCGCAACCGCGCCATGCACCTTCTGCAGGAGGAGAACGAGCTCAATGAGATCGTCCAGCTGGTGGGCAAGGACTCCCTGTCCCCCAGGGACCAGCTGACGTTGGAGATCGCCCGCATGCTGCGGGAGGACTTCCTGCAGCAGAACGCCTTCATGGATGTGGACTCCTACTCCAGCTTCGACCGGCAGCTGCGGCTGCTGGCGCTGATCCTGCACTACGAGGACCTGTGCCGCGATGCCATCGCCAAGAACGTGGAGCTGTCCGCCCTGTTCGCCATTCCCGCACGGGAGCGGCTGGGCTGGGCCAAGTACGCCGCCGCAGAGGAGTACGCCGCCAACTATCAGCAGGTACACGACGAGATGGACAGTGAGATCGCCGCCTTGATCGAGAAAGCAGGTGAGGACGCATGATGAAGGAATACCGTACCATCCACGAGGTCTCCGGCCCCCTGATGGTGGTGGAGAACGTGGAGGGCGTCACCTATGACGAGCTGGCAGAGATCCAGCTCCGCAGCGGTGAGGTCCGCCGCTGCAAGGTGCTGGAGGTCAACGGCGACCGCGCCGTGGTGCAGCTGTTCGACTCCTCCGCCGGCATCAACCTGCGGGACGCCAAGATCCGTTTTCTGGGCCATCCTCTGCAGCTGGGCGTGTCTGTGGACATGCTGGGCCGCGTGTTCAACGGCATGGGCGAGCCTATCGACGGCGGCCCTGCCCTGCTGGCCGATAAATACATGGACATCAACGGCCTGCCCATGAATCCCGCCGCCCGCGACTACCCCAACGAGTTTATCCAGACCGGCATCAGCACCATCGACGGTCTGAACACTCTGGTCCGCGGCCAGAAGCTGCCCATTTTCTCCGGCTCCGGCCTGCCTCACGCCAATCTGGCAGCCCAGATCGCCCGTCAGGCCAAGGTGCTGGACGACAGCTCCAACTTTGCCGTGGTGTTCGCCGCCATCGGCATCACCTTTGAGGAGTCGGAGTTCTTCGTCCGCGAGTTCAAGCGCACCGGCGCCATCGAGCGCACCGTGCTGTTCACCAACCTGGCCAACGACCCCGCCGTGGAGCGTATCGCCACGCCCCGCATGGCCCTGACCGCCGCTGAATATCTGGCGTTCGAGCAGGACATGCACGTGCTGGTGATCCTGACGGACATCACCAACTACGCCGAGGCGCTGCGCGAGGTGTCCGCCGCCAAGAAGGAGGTCCCCGGCCGCCGCGGCTACCCCGGCTACCTCTACACCGACCTTGCCAGCATGTACGAGCGGGCCGGGCGGAAGCTGGGCTGCAAGGGCTCCATCACCATGATCCCCATCCTGACCATGCCGGAGGACGACAAGACCCACCCCATCCCTGACCTGACCGGCTATATCACCGAGGGCCAGATCATCCTCAGCCGCGACCTGTACCGCAAAAACATCCTGCCGCCGGTAGACGTGCTGCCCTCCCTTTCCCGTCTGAAGGACAAGGGCGTGGGCGCAGGTAAGACCCGTGAGGATCACGCCCCCACCATGAACCAGCTGTTCGCCGCCTACGCCAGCGGCAAGGAGGCCAAGGAGCTGATGACCATTCTGGGCGAGGCCGCCTTGAGCCCCACGGACCTGCTGTACGCCAAGTTCGCCGACGAGTTCGAGAAGCGCTACGTTTCCCAGGGCTTTGACGAGAACCGCTCCATTGCGGAGACGCTGGATCTTGGCTGGGAGCTGCTGCGGATGCTGCCCAGAAGCGAGCTCAAGCGCATCAAGCCGGAGATGCTGGACAAGTACCTGCCGGAGAAGGAGTGACCGCCCATGGCCGGAAAGACTGTCAATCCCACCCGCATGGAGCTGACGCGGCTGAAGGGCCGTCTCAAAACGGCCCGCCGCGGCCACAAGCTGCTGAAGGACAAGCGGGACGAGCTGATGAAGCAGTTTCTGGAGATCGTCCGCCGCAACCGGCAGCTCCGCGCCAAGGTGGAGCAGGGCCTGAAGGAGGCCAACGACGCCTTCACCGTGGCCTCCGCTGTCATGGGGCCGGAGATGCTGGAGCAGTCGCTGCTGCGGCCCCAGCGCTCCGTGTCGCTGGATGTAGACGCCCGGAACATCATGAGCGTCAACGTGCCGGTGTTCACGTTCCACACCGAGGGCGGCGAGGGTTCCCTCCTGCCCTACGGCTTCGCCCAGACCAGCGGCGAGCTGGACGCGGCGCTGGAGAAGATGCAGGCGGTGTTCGCCGATATGCTGGAGCTGGCGCAGGTGGAGAAATCCATGCAGCTGCTGGCGCAGGACATTGAAAAGACCCGCCGCCGTGTCAATGCGCTGGAATATGTGATGATCCCGGAGACGGAGAAGAACATCCGCTATATTACGATGAAGCTGGACGAGAACGAGCGCGGCAATACCACGCGGCTGATGAAGGTCAAGGATATGGTCTTGCAGGACGCCCATCATTATCAGCCATAAACACGAGAAAAAAGAGGAGACACTGTGCGTCTCCTCTTTTTTTATTCCACATCGTCGGCCCATTCCTGCAGCGCCGACTGGATCAGCGTATCGCCGTCGGTCAGTCCCCAGCTGTGCCACCGGGCCAGCGCACTGCGGAACGGATACACCGCGCCGCCGGACTGCGCGTAGTTGCACCAGCTCTCCAGATACTCCCATTCCGGCGTCAGCGTCTCCGCGTCGTACAGCACGTAGGCCCGCAGATCCTCCGCGCCCCGCAGGCGCGACCACTCCGCAGTGATGGTGCTGCACTGGCTGCTTCCGAAGAAGCTCTGGCTGGTGTAGCTGCCGCTGTCCAGCGCGGCGAAGTCCGCCGTGTACGTCTGTCCCCGCCGGCCGCACAGCACGCGGCCGCCGATGATATTGCCCCGGGTCCAGTTTTCATCGTCACGCCACATCGGCCAGAGCTCCACGCTCTCCGTCATAGCCAGCCCCTCGGGTCGCGCCGCGATGTGGTGCAGGAACACCACCCGCTGATAGCCGTCCTGGGGCAGCACCACCGCCACGTGGATCATGGTGCAGACCTCCTCCACGTCGTAGACGTGGTAGGTATAGCGGTACGTGCCGTCCTCCTGCTTCTCCGCGCTCTGGTACTGCCAGGTATTGGGCGTATCCTCGTCCCAGACACCGGTGGTCACCACCCGATATTTGTCGCCGTCGTACCGCGTGTCGGTCTGTGTAAGCACCTCGCTTGCGCCCGTCAGACCGGCCACCTCCTCGGCAGTCAGGTCGTCCAGCACATTCTGCGGCATGCCCAGCGCCAGCAGCTCCGCCCGGATCGTCTCGTCCTGCGGCGCATCCTGACGCACCTGCCAGTCCATGGGGTACCGCTGGCCCAGCAGCATGGCCAGTATCACCGCCGCCAGCGTCACGCCCAGATACCCCCACAGCACCGTCGTCATCGAAATGCGCACCGGCGCGGCGTGAATGGTGTATCCGGTGTCCTCCAGCGAGCGGGAGAGCTTCACCAGATTCCGCAGGATCACGAAGTACACCGCCAGCACCGGCAGCACCAGCAGCCAGCCCTCCAGACCGATCATGGCCAGCGCCATCAGCACCGCGTAAAAGGCAGCCAGCACCCCGGCGGCGGGTGCGGACGGCTTCTCCGCACCGGCGGCGCGGGAGACGCCCACCATGCCCCGCCACAGGGCGATCAGCGTCGCCTGCATCAGCGCCATATCCGCATAGGCAAGCGTCAACCCCTCCTCCATCGGCAGCGCCGCCAGCACCATGGCGGCGCTGCGCAGGACGGCGGCGGCAATGGACAGGCCGTAGGCCCACCGCAGCGCCCGATTCTCCTGCCGCAGTGTGCGGAAGCCCAGCACCAGCAGGATGCAGCCCAGCGTGGGCAGGATGTAGTGCAGATACAGAAGCTGCAGCGTCAGCGTCTTCAGGGCGATGCCCCACACCACGCAGCTCATGGCACTGCGCCACGGGCGGACATCCGCAGGCGGCGGCAGGGTGTCGGCGCTCTCTGTCAGCAGCGCGTCAAAGCGCAGATCGTCACTCACAGAAGTCACCTCCCAACAGCTCCCGCAGCTTTTGCCGCAGGCGGTACAGCCGCCCCTCCACGCCTCGCTCCGTCAGTCCCAGCTCGGCGGCGATCTGTGCGGTGGACTGGCAGTAGTAATATTTCCGGTAGAACAACGTCTGTTCCCCGTCGGTCAGGCTCTTGACTGCCCTGACCAGCAACCGGGAGCGCTCCTGCCGCAGCAGGGCATCCTCGGCGCTGCCCGCGCCGTGGGGCATATCGTCTGTCAGCGCCGTCTCCGTCCGCAGGCCGCGGGCGCGGTTGAGCGCACAGTTGCGCGCCAGCACTGTCAGCCATCCACGCAGCGTCCCCTTGGACGCGTCGAAGCTGCCCGCCGTCTGCCACAGCCGCACCGACACGTCGGCAAAGCATTCCTCCCTGTCCCGCGCATCCGGCAGGATGGGCGCAATGATATACCGCAGCAGCGGCCCATGGCGGCGCAGCAGCGTCTGTAAGGCCGCTTCGTCGCCGGAGGCGATCCTGTCCATCAGGGATCTATCGTCCACTGTCCCACCACCCTTCGTGTCTCTCTGCCCTATTATACACGGAAAAGGCAGAAAACCCACGAAATGTTTTTTTGGAAAAGGTGTTGACATAGAGGGCCTGATGTGGTAATCTAAGTATTGCCTGATCCGCCGGTGTGGTGGAATGGTAGACACAGGAGACTTAAAATCTCCCGGCAGCAATGCCGTACCGGTTCGAGTCCGGTCACCGGCACCACCGGTACAACACAATATCGCGGAGTAGAGCAGTTGGTAGCTCGTCGGGCTCATAACCCGGAGGTCGGAGGTTCAAGTCCTCTCTCCGCAACCATCTTGAGTGACCAAAATAGATACACTCACCTGAAACCCCTGAGAAATCAGGGGTTTCAGCGTTTTTATGCCCTGTTT
>ERZ827423.778-NODE-778-length-36539-cov-11.126357_pt1 | contig 36539 bp, 32 predicted proteins | sample MGYA00519775_ERZ827423 | MGnify/ENA primary metagenome ERZ827423 (study PRJEB31778, sample SAMEA3449296) | human gut metagenome | biome: human gut; feature: human-associated habitat; material: faeces | place: United Kingdom | collected 2010/2012 ... | reverse complement strand
GCGCGCTCGAGCATGAGATCGAACTGGCAGAACAGATCCTGGCCAACATCGATGACTATGTGGCATCGACGGTGGAAGGACTGCAGGAGAAGGCAGACGCTGCGAAGGAAGTCCTGGCCAATGCCATGACGCAGGCAGAGATCGATGAAGCGACGAAGACATTGCGTGAAGCGAGACTGAGCGCGAGAACGAAGGCAGACACCAGCGCCCTGGAGGCACTGATCGCCGAAGTGAACGCGATGGATCTGGGCGGATACACTGCGGACAGCAGGGCTGTCGTACAGCGTGCCCTCAGCGATGCTGAAGCAGCGATGAGCAATGAGGAAGTGACGCAGGAAGAAGTGAGTGCGGCCCTCGATGCGCTGAATGCTGCGGTAGACGGCCTGGTCAAGACGACGGCAGATCAGCCGCAGACCAGCGAGCCATCTGTGGATACGCCTTCAGGAAGCACGGGCAATTCTTCATCGACATCGGTGAGCGGCGGTATCGGCGCCCTGGCTGCGGCACTGGTATCCAGCGCCGGCGCGGCGGGATTCCTGCATCGCAGAAAAAGAAACAAAAGATAAGATCTGATAAAGGACGGCGGAGGCCGTCCTTTTGCCGCTTTCGGCAGAAAACATGAAATTCAGGCTTTCTCCTCGTCTGCATTGATGGTAAGATGATGGCAAAAAGGGGATGTGAATGATTATGGAGGAAACCAAGACGATCCTGCAGACCAGTCACCGGCTTCGTTATACGCTGATCATCGAAGGCTTTCTGGTCGGCGGCTGCGCGGGGATCATCAGCATCGTCTACCGGCAGCTGCTCGCCTATGCGGAGGAGTGGGTGCAATGGCTGTCGGCAATGATGCGTCAGTCGGTGATGTGGGCGGCGGCCGGCTTTGTCCTGCTTGCGCTCATCGCGCTGGGCATCAGCCTGCTGCTGCGGCATGAGCCGCTGATCAGCGGAAGCGGCATTCCGCAGATCGAGGCGGAAGTGAGCGGCCATCTGGATGAACGCTGGTTCCGAGTGCTGTGGAGCAAGATGGCAGCCGGCGTGCTGGCGGCGCTGGGCGGACTTTCGCTGGGCAGGGAAGGACCGAGCATCCAGCTGGGCGGCATGTGCGGAAAAGGGTTCGGCAAGATCTTCCGCAGGGTGAGCATCGAGCAGCGCTATCTGATCACCTGCGGCGCGGCCGCCGGGCTTTCGGCTGCGTTCAACGCGCCTTTGGCCGGTGTCATGTTCGCGCTGGAGGAGGTGCACCGCAGCTTTTCGATGTCGGTCATCGTTTCGGTCATGACCGCTTCTGTCACGGGTGATTTCTTATCTCAGTATGTGTTCGGGCTCGCGCCGGCATTTCACTTCGATGTGGTGCGGACGCTGCCGCTTGATCTTTATGCAGTCGTCATCGGGCTGGGGATCCTGTGCGGGGCCATGGCAGCATGTTACAATTTCCTTACGCTGAAGGTGCAGGACTGGTATGCCCGCATCCCGTTTCTGAAGCCTGCACAGCGAGTGATCATCCCGCTGATGGTCAGCGGGATCCTCATGCTCGTGCTGCCGCAGGTGCTGGGCAGCGGACACAGCATGAGCGAGGCGCTGGCGGACGGCCCGCGGGTGCCGCATGTGCTGCTGTTGCTGCTGCTGGCCAAGTTCGCGTTTTCCACGCTGAGCTTTGGCAGCGGCGCCGCCGGCGGCATCTTCTTCCCCATGCTCGTATTGGGCAGCTATCTTGGCGGTGCGTTTGGCAGCGCGCTGAGCGAGGCCGGCATCGTCGACGCTTTTTATGTCAACAACTTCATCATCATGGGGATGGCCGGGCTGTTTTCCGGCATCGTCCGGGCGCCGGTGACAGGGATCATCCTGATCGCGGAGATGACCGGCACCTTGTCTCATCTGCTTCCGCTCTGCCTGGTGTCGGTCACGGCCTATATCACCGCGCACTTGTTGCACAGCCGTCCCATTTATGAGAGCCTGCTGGAACGGCTGCTGGCCGGCCGCGGCTCTGCGCCGGAAAGGGGAAGCGCAGGCAAGCTGCTGTTTGAAGTGGTCGTCGAGGCGGGCTCGCAGCTGGAGCAGCGCCGCATCAGCGAGGTCAGCTGGCCTCAGCACTGCCTGCTGGTCGCCGTGCGCCGCGGAGAAGAAGAGATCCTGCCGCGCGGAGATACGATGATCCAGGCGCAGGACACGCTGGTCGCGCTGCTGGATGAGCCTTCAGCCGCCTTTTCGCAGGAAATGCTGCAGCGCAGCGCGCAGGGCAGGCTGTAAATAGAGATGTGGATGCCGCATCTCTTTTTTTGTGTGCGAAAAACGGTGGAAGAATGCGCAGATCCTGTCAGAACGATAGGAAATGTGGAAAAATATGTAAGCGAAAAAATCCGATCCCGAATCTATACAAAACAGGGGAAAGAGTTTATAATGTTGTTAAATAGTAGCACTTTGTGGTGGAAAGTGGTGATTGAGTTGTTCATGGGCGAATACGATCACAGCATTGATAAGAAAGGCCGCATCATCATCCCGGTGAAATACCGTGAGGAGCTCGGTGCGTCTGTGATCGTATGCCGCGGTTTTGACGGCTGTCTCAATGTCTACAGCGAGGAACGCTGGGCCGTCGTCTGCGAAAAGCTCGCCACCTTGCCGACCACCCGCGCCAATGCCCGCAAGTTCGTCCGATCGATCTTAGCGAAGGCGCAGCGCTGCGAATTCGACGCCCAGGGACGCATCCTCGTTCCGGCCCCTCTGGTCAAGCTGGCAGAACTGCAGAAGGCTTGCAAAGTGGTCGGGGTCGGCCAGCACGTGGAGATCTGGTCAAAAGAGCGATATGAAGCGATGGAAGATGAACAGGACGAGCACTTTGAAGAAGGTGCCGAGACCCTGATGGAGTTGACGTTATGATGGAACATTACAGTGTATTGCTGCAGGAATGTCTGGAAGGACTGCACATTCGTGAAGATGGAATCTATGTGGATGCCACCCTCGGCAGGGGCGGGCACAGTGCAGAGATCCTGAAGCGCTGTCCGAAAGGGCATCTGTATGCGTTTGACCGGGATGCGCAGGCCATCGCGCAGAGCCTTCCACGGCTTCGCGCGGCAGGGACGCAGTTTACCTGCATCCATTCCTGTTTCTCCGCTATGCAGGAAAAGCTGGCGGAACATGGGGTGAGCGCGGTCGACGGCATCCTGATGGACCTGGGCGTGTCCAGCCCGCAGTTCGATGAAGGAGAGCGCGGGTTCTCCTACCGCTTCGATGCGCCGCTGGATATGCGGATGGATCAGGGACAGCGGCTGAGCGCCTGGCATGTCATCAACGAATACCCCTTTGAAGACCTCTGCCGCATCCTCAAGCGATATGGCGAAGAGCCGTTTGCCAAGCAGATCGCAAGAGCGGTGGAAAGACGGCGCGCACAGCGTCCCATCGATACGACGTTCGAGCTCGTCGAGGTGATCCGCAGCGCGCTGCCGGCCAAGGTGCTCAGCAAGAAGGGGCATCCGGCCAAACGGACATTTCAGGCGGTGCGCATGGAAGTGAACAGCGAGCTGCAGGAGCTGGAGGCCGCGCTTCAGCAAGGGCTCGAGCTGCTGCGCGTAGGCGGACGCATGTGTGTCATCAGCTTTCACTCGCTGGAAGACCGTATGGTGAAAGAGGCGTTCGTCCGTGTCAGCCGTCCCGCTAAGGTGGACAAGCGGCTGCCTCTTCTCGACGAAGAGGAACCGTGCTTCAATATGATAAGCAGAAAGCCGATCACAGCGGCGGAAGCAGAGCTGCAGGAGAACAACCGCTCGCATTCCGCCAAGCTGAGGATCATCGAGAAAGTGAGGGAGCAACATGGCTAAAGCAAGACTGATCAAAGTACGCAGAAAAGTGAGGATCGAGGGCGTCCTGTTCCTGGTCTTCCTGGTCTGTCTGGGCATCTTTACGCTGGCCAAGACCGGGCTGGCATCTTACAATATCGTGCTGTCCAACGAACAGCAGCGTGTTGCTGCAGATAAGGAGGAACAGCGGGATGCGGTGCGCCTGCTGCAGACGGAAGTGAACGAGCTGCAGGAACGCAGCCGTGTGCTCGCGGCAGTCAAGGAAGACGGGATCGAATCCAATCAGGAAAACGTCTATGTCGTAGGTGGCAGTGAGGAAGAAGAGTGAGTGGTGATGCTTGATGCGGCGCAGGAAGACGAATCAGAGACAGACAAACCGAAAGCTGCTCTACATGATGGGCATGATCGTACTGGCCGGGACATTGGTTGTAGGCAATGTCCTTTTTACCATGTTCACGCATCAGCACATCTGGAGCGGGGCCGATATGTATACGCGCATGTCCGGCAGCGGTTTTTACAATGGCAGCATCAGCGCGGAGCGCGGCAGCATCTATGACAGCAAGGGCGAAGTGCTCGCGCAGAATGTGGCTGCTTACACGATCACTGCCTGTCTGGATGAAGAGATGAAAGGCGCCAAAGGAGAGCAGCTGTATGTGAGCGACTATCCGGGAACGGCGGAAAAGCTGGCTTCCGTGCTCGGCGATGCCGTCGATGTCGATACGCTCGTGCAGACCATGCAGAATGCCAAGGCGGCCGGCCGCGATCAGACCGAGCTGGGCGCGGGGACCAAGCGCATCAGCAAGGAACAGAAAGAGGCCATCGAGGAGCTGAATCTGCCAGGCATCGATTTTATCGAGACGAGCACTCGCAATTACCCCAACGGGATCTTCGCCTCACATCTGCTCGGATTTGCAACCTATGATGAAGAGGAGCAGCGCATCGTGGGAAAGATGGGGCTGGAACAGTCGCTGGAAGAATATCTGCGCGGCGAGGACGGCGCCATCCAGTATCAGTTTGCCTCTGACGGCACCGAGCTGCCGGGCACCCGCCGCGTGGAGAAACAGGCGGTCAACGGCAATGATGTCTATCTCACGCTGGATTCCAACGTGCAGGCGACGCTGGAGAGCAGCCTGGCCTATACGATGGAAAATGAAGATGCGCAGTCGGCCTGGGCCATCGTCATGGAAGTGGAGACCGGAAAGATCCTGGGCTGGGGCAGCTATCCGACCTTTGACAAGAACAAGCATGACATCGAGTCGTATCTCAACATCCCCAGTGATTCCCCTTATGAGCCGGGCTCGGTCATGAAGGGCATCACCTATGCGGCCGCGCTGGATTCGGGCAATTATCCATACAATGAGGAATTCCGCGCCGGCACGTTCAGCTATACATATGATGAGAGCACGGGGAAGATCAGCCGCACCAGCGGATCCACCGCGTATCCCAGCATCAGCGACGCGCTGGGCAACGACTTCGGTACGATCTCCTATGATGAGGGCTTCATCCGTTCCAGCAACGTCGGCATCTGCTGCCTGCTGGCCGATCATCTGCCGGCAAAGACGTTTGAGGAATATCTGAACCGGTTCGGGTTCTTCACGAAGGTGGACATCCCGTTCGCGGCGAATGCCGCGGGCGTGAAGAACTTTTCGCACCCCAGCGACATCCTGTCTACCGGGTTCGGGCAGTCTTCTTCAGTGACCGCGCTGCAGATGGTGCAGGCGTATTCCGCCATCTTCAACGACGGCGTAATGATGCGCCCCTATGTGGTGGAGAAGATCGTCGACAGCTACAGCAATGAGACGATCAAGTCATGGTCGAGCGAAGAGGTCGGACAGCCGATCAGCGCGCAGAGCGCCGAATATGTCAGAGAGCTGATGGGGCGTGTCGTGTCTGAGGAATATGGAAGCGGAAACCGCTATGCCATGGAGGATGTCGATGTCATCGCCAAGACCGGAACAGGGCAGATCGCCGGGGAGAACGGTTATGACGATGAAGTCTACACCAGCTCGGTCATGATGGCCGCGCCGGCAGACGATCCGAAAGTGATGGTCTATTACTGCTTCGTGTCGGAAAACATCATCGACTTTGACGAAGAGCCGATCAAGAACGTCTTTAAGGAAGCGCTCATCGCGGCCAATGTCACCTCGTCGCAGAGCAGCACGCAGGAGGAAAACAGCACGCAGGATACAGAAGAGGGCAATGAGCAGTGGAGCTCTTATGAGATGCCGGTGCTGGTCAATCACTCGCTGGATTATGTCAGCCGGCGTCTGGAAGATATGGATGTGGAGTGCGTGATCATCGGTGACGGTGATGAGATCGTCGCTCAGTATCCGCAGGCGCAGGAGACGATCACCTCCAATGAGCGCATCATCCTGCTCAGCGATGCGTCGACGCTGACGATGCCGGACATGAAGGGGTGGACCCGAAAGGATGTGACCGCGTTCTGGAAGCTGACCGGCATACCGATATCGATCAGCGGCAGCGGAAAGGTCGTCAGCCAGAGCATCGAAGCGGGACAGGCAGTCAGCACGGACAGCGAGATCAGCGTGAAACTGGAGTAAGCGGTGTCAGACGTGCGATGAAATGCACGAAAAATGCTTTTAAAACAAATAATTTGCTGTTCAGCAAAAGTAAGATTTATGATATGATAATAAAGCAAGTATGAAGAGTGAGGGAAACCTATGGCCAGAAAGGAAATCTATGCGGCCCTGGAGATCGCCGATCACGAGGTCAGGCTTGTCGTCGGCGAGATGTTCGACTCAAGACTGAATATCCTGCGGGTGGAGCGTGCAGCCGGCGGCGGCGTGGAAAAAAGAGAGATAAATGATGAAAAGGCAGTCGTCGCAGCGATCCGCAAGGCGGCTGCGGACGCATCGGCAGCGCTGGGCTGCCGCATCGAGCGGGTGCTGCTCGCTATTCCGTCCAAACGGGTGACGCGGGTGAATCAGAAGGTCAATGTCACCATCGATGACGGCACGCGGACCGTTCGCCTGTTTCATATCCAGAGCGGATACAACAAGGCGATCACTTACCGCGCCGCAGATGACCTGGTGCTCGTGAATGCCGGATGCATCAAATATAAAGTCAACGGGATCACTTCGCGAAAGCTTCCGCTGGGGGAGAACTGCGAGAGCTTCGTGATGGACATGGATCTGCTTTATGCAGACAAAAAGACGGTCTACGACTATGCGCGCTGCGTAGAGCTGGCCAACCTGGAGATCATGGATATCTGCCTGGATTCCTATGCGATGGCGCAGGAGGCAGCCGTGTTCGAACAGGCGATCGACCGCTATATCGTGCAGGTCGACCTCAGCCGCAGCGATACCGTGCTGACGTTGTTCGCGCATGGAAGGCTGGTGCGCTGCATCCGGGTCGATGAAGGCTACGCGCACTGGTACGAAGAGCTGCAGCGTCGTTTTCATCTGAAGGATTCGGCATGTTTCCGGCTGCTGCAGAATCTGTTCAGCGCAGATCCGCAGCAAAACGGCGACAATGTCATCTACATCGAGTCTATAGACGGCCAGCAGGTGCAGGTCACCGCGGCCGATGTGTTCAGCTGCTGTATGGAACGGATGCACGCATGGGTGCGGACCATCAGTGAGACGTGCGAGCTGATCGTGCGCGGCGGGACGACCCGCTACGTGGTCAGCGGCGAGGGCATGGATATCCAGGTGCTGGGCGAGCTCATGAAGGAGTTCAACGCGCCGGCCTCTGCCTATGTGCCGCAGCTGATCGGGGCCAGACAGGCAGCGTTTACGACGACGGTCGGAATGATCTACAACTGGAAAGAGATCCAGCAGATCCGCAAGGACGGCCGGATCAGCGTCAACCACAACGAAATGGAAGAAAGCGTGGAATCCATCAATAAGGTGGCGCATGACGGTGAAGGCGGATTCACCAGAAAACTGAGAAGCATTCTGCTGAGTGACAGATAAAGAGAGGGGCGCAAGACATGAACGAATTCAATCAGGTAGCGAATATCAAGGTTTTCGGCATCGGCGGAGGCGGCAGCAATGCCGTGAACCGCATGGTCGCAGACGGCGTAAAGGGCGTGACATTTTACATTGCCAACACAGATGTACAGGTAATGAAGAACTCTGACTGTGAGAACAAGATCGTCTTAGGCCGTGAGACGACGAAGGGACTGGGTGCCGGCGGCAATCCGGAAGTGGGCCGCAAGGCAGCCGAGGAAACGGAGAATGAGATCCGTGAGGCCATCAAGGGAAGCGACATGGTCTTCCTGACGGCCGGTCTGGGCGGAGGAACCGGGACCGGCGCGGCGCCGCTGTTTGCAAAAGTGGCCAAGGAAGAGGGCGCGCTGACCATCGGTATCGTGACCAAGCCTTTTACCTTTGAGGGAAGAAAGCGTGAGCGCAATGCCATGTCCGGCCTGAGCGAGCTGCAGAAATACACCGATTCCCTGATCATCGTATCCAACAATAACCTGCTGGATGTCATCGGGCGCCGTCCGATCGAAGAGGCGTTCCAGGCGGCTGACAATGTGCTGAGACAGGGCGTGCAGACCATTTCCGATCTGATCGCCGTGCCTGCGCTGGTCAACCTGGATTTCGCCGATGTGCGCAGCGTCATGCAGAACCAGGGCGCGGCCCTTATCGGTATCGGTATGGCAGACGGCGAGGACAAGGCGGTCAACGCGGCCGAGAAGGCCATTCAGTCTCCGCTGCTGGAAGCGCAGATCAACGGAGCGAAGAGCGCCATCATCAACATCACCGGCGGCGACAAGGTATCGCTGTATGACGCGCAGAGCGCTGTAGCTGTCATTCAGGATGCGGCTGGCGGAGAGATCGACACCATCTTCGGTATCGCCATCAACGAGCAGCTGGGAGACGCCATCATCGTGACGGTCATCGCTACCGGCTTTGAGCAGGACAACGAGCCGGATGAACCTAAGCAGGTCAAGCCGCAGCCCCGCGTCGGCAATCCGGGCGTGAGAACTGAGCCGCAGCAGAGCGGACGCCGTCCTCAGGTCCGCGAGGACGATGAGGACGACAAGGAGATCCCGGATTTCTTCTTTAACCGCTGATCATGCTCCTCTATTATATCGATGATTCGTTTTTCCGCCCCACGGCATTCGCCAGGCTGATGCGTGCGCGGCTGGAGTCGTGGATGGAGCGGGATCGTCCGCAGCTGGTGGTGGTCTCTGTTTCCGTCCGCTGCGACAGCGCCTTGCGCGAGTTTGCCCAGCGCTGGCAGATCCCGGTGCTGGCTTCTTCAGGCGTCTTCGATTACGGCGGCGTGCGGGGGATCCTGCGCTGTGACAGCCTGCTGCTGGAGCCGCTTCCGCTCATGCGCTGCTATTCCGGCAGCTTCATCCGCGCCGAAGTGCGCAGAGGGCGGGCTGAGCGCGTTTATCTGGACTTTTTTCCCGATGAGCAGACCGAAGCATTCCTGCGGCTGAGCGAACAGCTGGAAAAGATGCTCAGCGAACAGCTGGCAGAGAAAAAACGGACCATGCATTAGGAAACCATTTCGTGAGCGGTTTCCTTTTTTTTCTGGAAAAACCGGCCATTTCCTGGAAAAAAAGAGAGCAGGAAGGGAGGTTTCCTTTATCGAGGGATTGCAAAACGCGAATAATTTTACTATGATATAACACAGTGAGGAGAGAGTATATGAAAAATGTAGAATTGGAAAGACACGCATTGAATATCAGAAAGTACATCCTGACGCAGGTCCATGCCGCACAGAGCGGCCATCCCGGCGGCAGCCTGAGCTCCACTGACATCGTGACGGCGCTGTACTTTGATGAGATGGACATCAACGCGGATAACCTCGGTTCCATTGACCGTGACCGCTTTGTCCTCAGCAAGGGACACGCTTCGCCGCTGCTTTATGCCGTTCTTTGTGAAAAAGGCTTTCTTCCCGAGGAAGAGCTGACGACTTTCCGTCATCTGAACTCGAGACTGCAGGGGCACCCGAGCATGCGTCTGGTTGCCGGTGCGGACATGTCTACCGGTTCTCTGGGTCAGGGCGTTTCCGCGGCAGTGGGCATGGCGATCGCCAACCGCCTGGATGGAAACGACCACCGGATCTATACCCTTTTGGGAGACGGGGAATGCCAGGAAGGACAGGTCTGGGAAGCGGCGATGGCCGCGGCGCATTTCCACCTGGACAACCTGTGCATCATCGTGGATCATAATGGTCTGCAGATCGATGGAGAAGTGGCAAAGGTCATGAATGTGGATTCGCTGGAAGAGAAGTTCCGCGCGTTCAACCTCCATGTCATCTCGATCGACGGTCATGACTTTGAGGCGATCCGCTCTGCATTTGCGCAGGCGCGCGCCACTAAGGGCAGACCGACCGCCATCATCGCTCACACCGTAAAGGGCAAGGGGATCTCCTTTATGGAAAATGTGGCCGGATGGCACGGCGTAGCGCCGAATGATGAAGATTACGAACGTGCGATCAGCGAGCTGGGAGGTAAATGAGAATGAGCAAATGTGCAACGAGAGTCGCTTATGGTAAGGCACTGGCCCAGCTGGTGCAGGAGAATCCGAACATCGTCGTGCTGGATGCCGATCTGGCCGGCAGCACCAAATCCGGAGAGGCAGCGAAGGTCTGTCCTGAGCGCCATTTCGATATGGGCATCGCCGAGGCGAACATGATGTGCGTGGCAGCCGGACTGGCTGCCAGCGGCAAGATCGCCTTTGCCTCCAGCTTTGCCATGTTCGCATCCGGAAGAGCATTTGAGCAGATCCGCAATTCGATCGGTTATCCGCATCTCAATGTCAAGATCTGCGCTTCTCATGCCGGATTGACGGTCGGTGAGGACGGCGCAAGCCATCAGTGCATCGAAGATATCGGGTTGATGCGTCTCATTCCAGGCATGATGGTCGTCCAGCCTTGCGACTGCATCGAGGCTGAACAGGTGATCAAGGAGATCGTCAAGATCGACGGTCCGTGTTACGTGCGCCTGGGCCGCAATGCGGTCGACGCCGTCAATGACGAAAGCTATCAGCTCGATCTGTTCAAGGGGGTCACGCTGCGCAAGGGCAGCAAGGTGGCGGTCATCGCGACCGGCCAGCTGGTGCAGGAGGCGCTGAAGGCGTATGACATGGTCGAGGAGAAGCCGACGGTCATCAACATCCATACGATCAAGCCGATCGATGAGGAGCTGATCACTGAAACGGCACGCACGCATGATGTGATCATCACGGCTGAGGATCACAGCGTGATCGGCGGCCTGGGCAGCGCGGTGCTCGATGTGCTCGCGGACAAGGGCCTGGGATGCCGTGTGCACCGCATCGGCGTACAGGATGTGTTCGGCGAGAGCGGAAAGCCGGCCGAACTGCTGCATAAATATCAGATGGATGCGGACGCCATCGCCGCCAAGATCCGCGAAGTATCGAAATAAGATCAGGAGCATCTGCATGCGCAGGTGCTTTTTTGTCTTCTTTTGCCGGATGCCGCATAATCCTTTTCTCAGGACATAAGTTCTGGTGAAAGGATGGTGCATATGCCATATCGAATGCCTACATACAAAGTGCTGGAGCTGCTTCAGGTCGATCCGGAATGCGGCGTGCGCAGCCAGGAGATCGACGCGCGCAGGGCACAGTATGGAGCCAACGAATTTGAAGAAGAGAAGAAAGAATCCGTATTTTCCATGTTCTTGGATCAGCTCCGCGATCCGATGATCATCATCCTGCTGGCCGGGGCGTTCATTTCTGCATTTCTGCGTGAGCTCGTGGATGCCGGGATCATCGTGGCCGTCATCGCCCTCAACGCGCTGATCGGCGTCATGCAGCAGTATCGCAGCGAAAAGGCGCTGGAGGCACTGAAGGATATGTCCTCTCCGCGCACCAAGGTGCTGCGGGATGCGACGTTCCAACAGATCGATTCGCGCGAGCTCGTCGTGGGCGATCTGGTCTTTCTGGAGACCGGAAACATCGTTCCCGCGGACCTGCGTCTGTTGGAGACCGTATCCTTCAAATGCGAGGAGAGCACGCTGAGCGGAGAGAGCGACTCCATCGAAAAGGACGCCACCTTGCTTTATCAGGAGGAGAAGAACCCGGCGGATCAGCGCAATATGGCGTTCATGACGACGGTCGTCACCAGCGGGCATGCGTGCGGGATCGTCGTGCGCTGCGCAAAGGAAAGCGAGGTGGGGCAGATCGCCTCCATGCTCAAGGAGCGGGATGATGTCCGTACACCGCTGCAGGAGCGTTTGGCACATCTTTCGGCCGTGCTGGGCATCATGGCCCTGGTCATCTGCGCGCTGATGTTCATCATCGGCATCTTCCAGGGAAAGGGCATCCTCGATATGCTGCTGCTGTCCATCTCGCTGGCTGTCGCGGCCATTCCTGAAGGGCTTCCGGCCGTCGTGACCATCGTGCTCGCGTTCGGCGTGCAGGCGATGAGCGGCCGCAACGCCATCGTCCGCCGCCTGCATGCCGTAGAGACGCTGGGCTCGGTCAATGTCATCTGTTCTGACAAGACCGGTACGCTGACGATGAATCAGATGCGGGTGGCGCATGTCTTCTGTCTGGATAGTGCGCCGCCTGATCCTCACCTGCTCGCCTGCGCCGTGCTGTGCAACAATGCCCAGCTCGGGGAGAATGAGATCGGGGAGCCGATGGAGAGCGCATTGCTGCGGTATGCGCAGGAGCAGGGCATCAGCGTGCGCAAGATGCGCGAGCGCTGTCCGCAGCTGCATGAGATCCCCTTTGATTCGACCCGCAAGCGCATGTGCAGCGTGCATCAGACCCCGCAGGGAACGATCATGTACATGAAGGGCGCGCTGGAGAGGGTCCTGCCGCTGTGCGATCGAGCCGTGATGAACGGACGCACGGTGCGATTGACGGCTGCCCTGCGCGGTGAGATCCAGGAAGAGGGCGCAAAATATGCGGCTCAGGCAGAGCGCGTGCTGGCGTTTGCCTGGCGCAGCGGCGCAGATGTGGAGAAGGAAGAGGAGATGATCTTCGTCGGCCTGATCACTTTCGTCGATCCTCCGCGTCCGGAAGCGGCATCGAGCATCGCGGCGGCACAGGGCGCCGGCATCAAGGTCGTGATGATCACCGGGGATCATCCGCTGACGGCCTTCGCCATCGCTCGTCAGCTGAACATCGCGCAGCATGAGGACCAGGTGATGAGCGGCAGCGAGCTGGACGCCCTGGATGATGAACAGCTGCAGCGGCGGCTGGGCGATATCCGGGTGTTCGCCCGGGTCACGCCGGCCCATAAAGTGCGCATCGTCGAAGCATTCCGCCGCGAAGGGGATGTCGTGTCCATGAGCGGAGACGGTGTGAACGACGCGCCTTCGCTGAAGAAGGCTGACATCGGCATCGCGATGGGAAAGAACGGCAGCGATGTCTGCCGTCAGGCCTCAGACATGATCCTGACCGACGATCGGTTTGCGACGATCGTGGATGCGGTGAGTGAAGGACGCCATCTGTACATGAACATCCAAAAAGCGGTGATCTATCTGCTCAGCTGCAATCTGGGGGAGATCATGTCGCTGTTTCTGGCTGTCATCTGTCTGCCGGCCGTCGGCGCGCCGCTGCGTGCGGTGCAGATCCTGTGGATCAATCTGGTGACCGACGCGTTTCCCGCTCTGGCGCTGGGCGTGGATCCCAAGGAGAGCGACGTCATGCGCCAGCCGCCCAGACCGCGCAGCGAGAGCCTGTTCGCCCAAGGCCGCATGAGCTATACGGTGCTCAACGGCATGTTCATCGGCACGATGACGCTGGTCGCCTTCCGCTGGGGGCTGCAGCGTGATCTGGCCCATGCGCAGTCGATGGCCTTCATGGTGCTGTCCATGTCTCAGCTGTTCCATGCCCTGAATCTGCGCTCCCTGGAGCATTCCCTCTTTCGCGCAGGTCCGTTCAAGAACCGCTGGCTCATCCTCACGGTCTTGTTCGGCATCGTCCTTCAGGTGATCGTCTGTGAGCTGCCTGCGGCGCAGCTCCTGCTGGGGACCGTGCATCTGGATGGAATGTCCTGGGCGGTGGTCTTCGTGCTTTCAGCCTCAGTCATCGCGATCAACGAATTCGCCAAATTGTTTCATTCCGCGCGCTGATGTGATAATATGGCAGCGGTGATGCCATGAAGCTGAAAAGAGCATATATCGAGATCACGAATGCCTGCAATCTGTCCTGTCCCTTCTGCGTGCAGCGGCATGATCAGGCGCGTTATCTTGACCCGGAACGTTTTTCCGACATCCTGAAGCAGGTCAAGCCGTTCACTTCTTATGTCTATCTGCATGTGCTGGGGGAGCCGCTGTCTCATCCGCAGCTGGAAGAGCTGCTCGCGCTGTGCGCCGGAGAGGAAATGAAGGTGCAGCTGACCACCAATGGGACATTGCTGCGCTCGCGCAAGGATCTGCTGCGCAAGTATCCCCCGCGGCAGATCAACGTGTCTGTCCATGCGTTTCCTCATGCACGCTGTGATCTGGAGAATGTGCTGCGGCAATGCGATGCGCTCAGCGCTGATTCATATATTTCCTTGCGCCTGTGGTGCATGCGGGAGGGCGAGCTGGATGAGCAGGCGAAGCAGCTGCTGAAGCAGATCCTCGCGCATTATGGACTGGACACTGTCCCGCCCGGACACATGCTGGCGCCAGGGCGCTTTCTGAGCTTTGATGAGGTGTTCAAGTGGCCTGATCTGCGCGATGCGCCCATCGCTGAGCGCGGAAGCTGCCGGGGATTGCGTGACATGGTGGCCATCTTAAGCAGCGGCGAGGTGGTGCCTTGCTGTCTGGATGCCTATGGACAGGCGTCTTTGGGCAATATCTGGGAAACGCCGCTGCAGGATATCCTCACGTCGAAACAGGCTGAAGACATGCGCCGCGGCTTTCAGGAAGGCAGGCTGGTGCATGCGCTCTGTCAGCGCTGTCAGTATCGGACCCGCTTTGACGGCAAACGCCGCCGCATGAGATGAAAAAGGCAGCTCTGTGCTGTCTTTTGTCCGTTTTTCTGCTATGATATTGGCGAAGGGGAAATAGATATGCATCATGTATATATCGACAATGAATTTGATGCGGTCCGCATCGACGGCCGCAACATGCAGCAGGTGATCGCGCTGGGCGCGGTGATCTGCGACGCGCGCTATCAGGAGGTCGGCCGGTTTTATTCGCTGGTGCGGCCGATGGGCTTTCAGCGTCTGAGCTATCATGTGCGCCGCATGACCCATCTGCACGATCATGATATCCGCCGCGCTTCTGCTTTCCCGCAGGTGATGGATACGTTCATCGCGCTGCTGAGGGAATATGATCCTTTGGATCAGATCAAGATCTACAGCTTCGGGCCGGATGATGGTCGCACGCTCTGTGCCAATGCCGGGGCATATCATCATGAGAGCGAGCAGCTGTTCGCGCGGATCATCGACCTGCAGAGCCTGATGTCCTCACGGGTCACTTATCAGGGCGAAGTATTCCACAAGGCGTTTTCGCTGGAAGCGCTGAAGCTCGTCTATCATGTCAGGGGCGAAGTGAACCATAACGCGCTGAGCGATGCGGTCGACCTGTACCGCGTGCATGAGGCATACCGCCAGGAGCGGGAACTGGATGAGGAGCAGGTGAGCGCGCTGTATGCGGCGATGATGCAGAGGAGAGCGCAGGGCGAACGAAAACGCAGGGAGAATCAGGCGCGCCGTGTCGCGGCGATGGTCGAGGGGATCGCGGAGTCGTTTACGGATGCATCGATCCATTCGGCGCAGGACTGGCAATGCTTCCACGCGCAGCTGCTGGAGCTGGGGGAGAAGCATCAGTTCGCTGTCCTTCGCGCCTTGCGCCGGCTGATCTCCATGCCCGAGCATACTTCTGCCTGGATCCTCAGACACAGCGAACGCGTCTGTTGCTGGCTGCGTTTCGACTACCCGGATATGCAGCTGCGCTTCTGTCTGCCGCTGTATTATGGCAATGCGGATGACATGCGCCGCTTCCTGAATCGCTGGATCAGGCAGAAATGATAAAATGTGCTTGTATTATTCAGGGCATGTGGTAAAATAACGGTAGAAAAAAGGTCCTTTAACATAATCCAGAGAGGTTATGAAGGCGAAAACAGATCTCCGTATGAAACCAAGGTCCTTTTTTGTGCAAAAAAAGCGGCCTTTTTTCTTGAAACACACAGGAGGATGAGCTATGAACCCAAACAGTCTGTTACGAATCCGTGATCTGTCGAAAGATGAACTCATGGGCATTCTCATGGATGCACAGCTTTTTGGTGCTTCACAAAAAGATTGGCAATTGCCGCAGCGCAGGCTGGTTGCTAATCTTTTTTTTGAGCCAAGCACCAGGACACACTATTCCTTTGCGTCTGCAGAGCATCAGCTGGGCTGCTGCGTGGAAGATTTCACCGCGGTCGGAAGCAGCGTGGAAAAGGGAGAGAGCCTTTACGACACGGTCAAGACATTTGAGAGCGTGGGCTATGACGCGGTGGTCATCCGTCATCGCCAGGATGAGTATTTCCGGGAGCTGGAGGGCATCGAGATCCCGATCATCAATGCGGGAGACGGCGCCGGGAACCATCCGACACAGTGTCTGCTCGATCTGCTGACGCTGTATCAGGAATTTGGACGGATCGAAGGGATCCGGCTGGCCATCATCGGCGATATCCAGCATTCCCGCGTCGCTTCCAGCAACCGTGAGGCGATGGAACTGCTGGGCGGAGAATGGGTGTTCTCCGGTCCGCCGCAATGGCAGCGCGAAGGTTACCCGTATATGCCGATCGATGAGGCGGTGGAATGGGCCGATGCGGTGATGATGCTGAGGATCCAGCACGAGCGCCACGCCTCTGCCATGCAGATGAGCAAGGCGGAATATCTGCAGCGCTATGGGCTGACCAAGGAGCGGGCATCCCGGATGAAGCCGCATGCGATCATCATGCATCCTGCGCCGGTCAACCGCGATGTGGAGATCGACAGCGACCTGGTCGAATCACCGAAGAGCCGCATCTTCAAACAGATGAGCAACGGCGTGCTGATCCGCAAGGCCGCGATCAAACGGGCGATGGGCGTTCAGTTTTAAGGAGGTAAGCATATGAAGCTGCTGAAAAACGTGCACGTATTGGAAAACAACCGCCAGGTCCGCAAGGAGATCCTCTTTGACGAGACCGGCATCCTGAAGATCGCCGAACAGATCGATGCGCCGGAAGCAGAAGTCATCGACGGCAAAGAGATGACGGCGCTGCCCGGCCTGATCGATGTGCATGTCCATCTGCGCGAACCGGGCTTCGCGTATAAGGAGACCATCGATACCGGAACGATGGCTGCGGCAGCCGGCGGCTTTACGACCATCATGGCCATGCCGAACGTACAGCCGTATCCGGATTCCACAGAGGTGATGGAGGCGTATCTGCAGAAGATCGAAGCCGATGCGCATGTGCATGTCATTCCTTATGCGACCATCACCAAGGCGGAGAGCGGCAAAGAGGTCGTGGACATGGCGGCGCTGGCCAAGATGGGCGTCCGCGCCTTCAGCGATGACGGGGTCGGCGTGCAGAGTGGCGATGTCATGGAAGAAGCGATGAAACAGAGCCATGCGCTGGGTACGATGATCGTCGCGCACACGGAAGACATGTCTTACCGCAAGCCGGGCGCTTATATGCACGAGGGCACCGAAAGCAAGGCGCGCGGGGTCGTCGGCATTCCTTCAGAATGCGAATGGAAACAGCTGGAGCGCGACCTGAAGCTGGTCGAGAAGACCGGCGCACACTATCATTGCTGTCATGTCTCCGCAAAGGAGAGCGTCCAGCTGCTGCGCGAATACCGCAGCCGCGGCTGTGATGTCAGCGGGGAAGTGACCGCGCATCATCTGCTGCTGTGCGACCGCGATGTGGTCGACGCCAACTGGAAGATGAATCCGCCGCTGCGCGGCGAGGCAGACCGCAAGGCGCTCATCCGCGGACTGCAGGAAGGCGCGCTGAGCCTGATCGCCAACGATCATGCCCCGCACAGCGAGGAAGAGAAGAAGCGTCCGCTGGAAGCCGCGCCCTTTGGCATCGTCTCGCTGGAGACGGCCTTCCCATTGCTGTATACCAAGCTGGTGCTCACCGGCATCGTGAGCCTGAAGCAGCTGGTGAACTGGATGAGCACGGCGCCGGCCGAGCGCTTCGGCCTTGCGCGCCGCGGGCGTCTGGAGGAAGGATATGCGAGCGACTTCACCCTGGTCGATCTCAACGAAGAATACATCATCAACCGAAACCATTTCCTCTCCAAGGGAAGGAACACGCCGTTCCACGGCTGGAGAGTAAAGGGAAAGATCAAAGCGACTTATGTAGACGGAACATGCGTATATGAGGAGGGCAAGCAATGAAACGATTACTGATTCTGGAAGATGGCAGCGTGTATGAGGGCACGGCCTTCGGCGCCGATCATTTTCAGGTAGGAGAACTGGTCTTCAATACCGGAATGAGCGGCTATCAGGAAGTGCTCAGCGACCTGTCCTATTGCGGACAGATCGTCATGATGACTTATCCGATGATCGGCAATTACGGCATCAACCATGATGATTTCGAAAGCCTGGACCCGGCGGTATTCGGGTTCGTGGTGCGCGAGTGCTGCGAGCAGCCGAGCAACTTCCGTTCGGACTACACGCTGGATGAGTTTTTGAAGATGAAGAACATTCCCGGCATCCAGGGCGTCGATACCCGCGCGATCACCCGCAAGCTGCGCACCAGCGGCACGATGCGCGCCATCATGGCGGATGAAGGCGCTGACGTGGAAGAGATCGTGAAGATCCTGAAGAACACCGAGCTGATGCATGATCAGGTTGCCCGGGTCTCCACGCGCAATCCTTTCCCGATCCCCAACCGCGGACGCCGCGTGGTGCTCATGGACTTCGGTGCCAAGCTGGGCATCATCCGCGAGCTCTCTAAGCGCAACTGCGATCTGACGGTCGTGCCGTATGATACGGATGCCCAGAGCATCCTCGACCTCAAGCCGGACGGCGTCATGCTCAGCAACGGCCCTGGCGATCCTAAGGATGTGCCTGAGGCAGTGGCGACGATCCGCGAGCTGATGGGCAAAGTGCCGCTGTTCGGCATCTGCCTTGGCCATCAGCTGATCTCTCTGGCTTCCGGCGCCAACACCGTGAAGCTGAAGTTTGGCCACCGCGGCTGCAACCATCCGGTGATCAATCTGGCCAGCGGCAAGGTCGAGATGACGAGCCAGAACCACGGTTATGCGGTCGAGCTGGATTCGCTGGAAGGCACGGATCTGGTCATGACGCATCAGGCGCTCAATGATAAGAGCGTGGAAGGCGTACGCCACACGAAGTATCCGGTATTCAGCGTGCAGTATCATCCGGAGGCCTCTCCGGGACCGGAGGACAGCAATTACCTGTTTGACCAGTTTATGGAACTGATGGAAAAGGAGCATGCATAATATGACAAAGCGTACAGATATCAAGAAGATCCTGGTGATCGGTTCCGGACCGATCGTCATCGGACAGGCTGCCGAATTCGACTATGCCGGAAGTCAGGCGTGTCAGTCGCTGCGTGAGGAAGGGTATGAAGTCGTGCTGATCAACTCCAACCCGGCCACGATCATGACCGACACGGCGATCGCTGACCGCGTATACATCGAACCGCTGACGCTGGATTTTGCCAGCCGCATCATCTACAAGGAGCGTCCGGATGCTGTGCTGGGTTCCCTGGGCGGTCAGACCGGCCTGAACCTGGTCGTAGAGCTGGCCAATTCCGGCATCCTCGATGAATACGGCGTCGAGATCCTGGGCACGGACCTGGAGGCCATCAATAAGGCGGAGGACCGCGAGCTGTTCCGCGAGCTCATGTACCAGATCAATGAGCCGGTGCCGGAAAGCGACATCGTGCACAGCGTGGAAGAAGCCGTGAAGTTCGCCGCAGAGATCGGTTATCCGGTCGTCGTCCGTCCGGCATATACGCTGGGCGGCACCGGCGGCGGCTTTGCGGACAATGAAGAGGAACTGCGGCTGATCGCCGATAACGGCCTGAAGATCTCACCGGTGCACCAGTGTTTGATCGAGCGCAGCATCGCCGGATTCAAGGAGATCGAGTATGAGGTCATGCGAGATGCCAACGACAATGCCATCGTCGTCTGCAACATGGAAAACATCGATCCGGTCGGCATCCACACCGGCGATTCGATGGTCGTCGCGCCGGTGCAGACGCTGAGCGACCGCGAGCATCAGATGCTGAGAAACGCGTCGCTGAAGATCATCCGCGCGCTGAAGATCTGCGGCGGATGCAACGTGCAGCTGGCGCTGGATCCGAAATCATTCAAGTATTATGTCATCGAGGTCAACCCGCGTGTATCACGCTCTTCGGCCCTCGCCAGCAAGGCCACCGGCTATCCGATCGCCAAGCTGTCTGCCAAGATCGCGGTGGGCATGACGCTCGATGAGATCATCAACCCGATCACGAAGACGAGCTATGCCTGCTTCGAGCCGGCGCTGGACTACATCGTCACCAAGCTGGCCCGCTTCCCGTTTGACAAGTTCCCCAGCGCGGACCGCCGTCTGGGCACGCAGATGAAGGCGACCGGCGAGGTCATGTCGATCGGCCGCACCTTTGAAGAGAGCTTCTTGAAGGCGGTGAGATCGCTGGAGATGAAATGCGATCACATCGACAATGCGGAGATCGACGCGATGAGCACCGAAGCGCTGTGGGAGAAGGTCGCTGTCAAGGATGATCTGCGCATGTTCGTCATCGCAGAGCTGCTGCGGCGCAAAGAGTCCATGACGCGTATCCATGAGATCACGCAGATCGATTATTTCTTCCTGAACAAGTTCGCGCACATCATGGCGCTGGAAGAAGCGATGATGGCGCATCCGCAGGATCTGCAGGTGCTTCATGAGATCAAGCGCAACGGCTTCGCGGATTCCTATATCGCCCGCAAATGGAGCATGAGCGAGCGCGAGGTCTATGACCTGCGCAAGACCAACGGCATCGTGCCGGTATTCAAGATGGTCGACACCTGCGCGGCTGAGTTTGAGAGTGCCACACCGTATTATTACTCGACATATGAGCAGGAAAATGAGTCTGAGCGCAGCGAGCGCCGCAAGGTCATCGTGCTGGGCAGCGGCCCGATCCGCATCGGACAGGGCGTCGAGTTCGACTATGCGACCGTGCACTGTGTCAAGACGCTGCGCGAGGCAGGATATGAAGCCATCATCATCAACAACAACCCGGAGACGGTCTCTACGGACTTCTCCATCTCAGATAAGCTGTATTTCGAGCCGCTGACGATCGAGGATGTCATGCATATCGTCGATTTGGAGCAGCCCCTTGGCGTGATCGTGCAGTTCGGCGGACAGACCGCCATCAACCTGGCGGACAAGCTGGTCGAGCGCGGCGTGAAGATCATGGGCACGAGCCTGGAAGATATCGACCGGGCCGAGGACCGTCATGAGTTTGAGGAAATGCTGCATCAGCTCGATATCCCGCAGCCAAAGGGCGAGACCGCAGTAGAGGTCGAAGAGGCGGTGAAGATCGCCAACCGCATCGGCTATCCGGTGCTCGTGCGTCCTTCTTATGTGCTGGGCGGGCGCGCGATGGAGATCGTATACAATGATGACGACCTGCGGGTATACATGGCCACGGCCGTCAAGGAGATCTCGCATGACGCGCCGATCCTGGTCGATAAGTACATCGTCGGCAAAGAGTGTGAGATCGATGCCATCGCGGATGGCGAGCATGTGTTCATCCCGGGCATCATGGAACATATCGAGCGTGCCGGTGTGCATTCTGGCGATTCCTTCTCGGTCTATCCGGCACCGACGCTCTCTCAGAAGGTAAAGGAGACGATCGTCGATTATGCCGTGCGCATCGGTAAGGGATTCCGCTTCGTTGGCCTCTACAACATCCAGTTCATCGTGGACAAGGATGAGAATGTCTATGTGCTCGAGGTCAACCCGCGCAGCTCGCGCACCGTGCCTTTCCTCAGCAAGATCACCAGCGTGCCGATGTCGCATATCGCCACGATGTGCGTGCTGGGCCATTCGCTGAGCGAGCAGGGCTATCCGATCGACTGTGTCAAGGAAGAAGAGAAGCGGGTGTTCGTCAAGGCGCCGGTGTTCTCCTTCGCCAAGCTGCGCAGCGTAGATACGACGCTCGGTCCGGAGATGAAGTCGACCGGCGAGGCGCTGGGCGGCGATGTGACGCTGCACAAGGCGCTGCACAAGGCGCTGATCGCCAGCGGCATCAAGGTCCCGCTGCAGGGCAATGTGCTCATCACGGTGGCAGACCGGGACAAGGAAGAGGCGCTCAAGATCGCCAGACGTTTCTTCGACATCGGTTATGGCATCTATGCGACCAACGGCACCGCGAAATATCTGCGCGCCCACGGCATCTTCGTGCATGACGCCATCAAGATCAGCGAGAATCCGGACAAGAACATCCTGAATTTGATCCGCATGGGCCGCATCAATTACATCATCAATACGATGGAGCCGCATAAGAGCGCTTCTTCGACGGATGGCTTCCTGATCCGCCGTGTCGCCGCGGAAAACAGCATCAGCTGCTTCACTTCCCTGGATACGGCATACGCGATCCTCGGCGTCGTCGAATCGATGAGCTTTACCGCCATCAGCATGAATGAGCTGGAGCACTGAGATGGAGAGCGTAAAGGCAGTCGTGATCGAAAACATCCAGATCGCGAAGGATACATATAAAATGAGCCTGCGCAGCGAGATCGCGGCGCAGATGCAGCCCGGACAGTTCGTCAACGTACAGGTCAGCGGCTTCTATCTGCGCCGGCCGATCTCCATCTGCGAGGTGGTCGATAAACAGCATTTCGTCATCATCTACAAGGTGGTCGGCGATGGCACGAAGAAGCTGAGCCAGCTGCCGGCCGGACATGCGCTCGGCGTGCTCGGTCCGCTGGGCAGCGGCTATCCGATCTGTGCGGAAGAAGAGGCGGTCCTGCTCATCGGCGGCGGCGTCGGTGTGCCTCCCCTCTATGAATTGGCCAAGCAGTATCGGCGGATCGATCGCAAGGTAGATGTCGTGCTCGGCTTCAATGACGCCCAGAGCGTCTTCTATGCGGATGAGTTCGCCGCGCTGGGCTGCGCGGTGCATGTGGCGACGATGGATGGCAGCGCCGGCGTGAAGGGCACGGTCATCGATGCCATCGACGCGGCAGGCATCCAGACTGACTTCGTCTGCAGCTGCGGCCCGGTGCCGATGCTGAAGGCGGTGGAGGCCCGGTATTCCCGGGGATATTTGAGCTTTGAGAGCCGCATGGCCTGCGGGATCGGCGCCTGCATGGCCTGTGTCGCAAAGGACCGCAAGGAGGCGGACCTGTATCACCGCATCTGCAAAGAGGGACCGGTGTTCCCGATCGGAAAGGTGGAATTCTGATGGATCTGCGTGTTAAGCTTCCAGGACTGGACCTGAAGAACCCGATCATTCCGGCCAGCGGCTGTTTCGGCTTCGGGCGCGAATTCGCCCAGCTGTATGATCTCAGCCTGCTGGGCGGCATCGCCATCAAGAGCGCTACGCCGAAGGCGCGCTTTGGCAATCCGACTCCGCGTGTCGCCGAAACGCCGATGGGCATGCTCAACGCCATCGGCCTGCAGAACCCGGGCGTCGAGGTGATCATGGAAAGAGAGCTGCCATGGCTGGCACAGTTCGATACGGAGATCATCGCCAACGTGGCCGGTGCGACAGAGGAAGATTATGTGGAAGTCGTGCAGAAGCTGAACAGCTCCAAGGTCGTGAAGGCTTACGAGCTCAACATCAGCTGTCCCAATGTGAAGCATGGCGGCATCGGCCTGGGGACGAAGCCAGAGCTGGCCGCGCATGTGACCCGCATGGTGAAGGAAGCGGCGGACAAGCCGGTCTATGTCAAGCTGAGCCCGAATGTGACCGATATCGTGGAGATCGCCAAAGCGGTGGAAGAGGCCGGCGCGGACGGGCTGGTGCTCATCAATACGCTGATGGGCATGCGGATCGATCTGAAGAGCGGCAAGCCGGTCCTCGCCAATGTGACCGGCGGCCTGAGCGGACCGGCCATCAAGCCGGTGGCGATCCGCATGGTCTACCAGTGCGCACAGGCGGTGAACATCCCGATCATCGGCGTAGGCGGCATCACCAGCGCAGAGGATGTGCTGGAATTCCTCTATGCCGGCGCAAGCGCCGTGGAAGTCGGCGCCCAGAATTTCGTAGATCCTTACTGCTGCGTGAAGATCATCGAGGATCTGCCGGAAGTCATGAAGAAATATGGAATCAGCTCAGTCAGTGAAGCTGTCGGAAGGAGCGTTAACGGATGAACAAAAAGACCATTGCAGCACTTGATTTTTCCACCAGGGAAGAAGTGCTGAACTTTCTCAAACAGTTCGATGAACCGATCTCTGTCAAGATCGGCATGGAGCTGACCTACTCATTAGGCTTTGACATCATCCGGGAAGTGCGTGCGCTGGGGCACAGCATCTTCCTGGATCTCAAGCTGCATGACATTCCCAACACGGTGAAAAAGGCGATGAAGAATCTGGCGGCGCTCGATGTCGACATCGTCAACCTGCATTGCGCCGGCGGCATCGCGATGATGAAGGCGGCGATCGAGGGACTGCAGGAAGGGGCAGTCAATGGCAAGCGTCCGCTGTGCATCGGCGTGACCCAGCTGACCAGCACGTCGAAGGAAGCCATGAATGATGAGCTCGGCATCCCCGGCGAAGTGCTGGACTGCGTCATCCATTATGCGAAAAACGCGAAGGAAGCCGGATTGGACGGCGTCGTCTGCTCTGTGCATGAGGCGCGTGCCATCCATGCGGCCTGCGGTGATGACTTCTTGACCGTGACGCCGGGCATCCGTCTGGCGGATGATTCCAAGGACGACCAGAAGCGTGTGGCCACTCCTGCCTTTGCGAAAGCAGAAGGCTGCGACTATATCGTGGTCGGCCGTTCCATCACCAAGAGCGCTGATCCGGCCAAGACATACCGCGAGATCGAAGCGATGATGCGCTGAAGGAGGAAGGACATGGAACAGTATAAGCAGGAATTTATTGAATTCATGGTAGAGAGCCAGGTGCTCAAATTTGGCGACTTCACGCTGAAAAGCGGCAGAAAGTCTCCGTTCTTCATGAATGCAGGCGCCTATGTGAACGGTTCGCAGCTGCGCCGGCTCGGTGAGTATTACGCCCGGGCGATCCACGATCATTACGGCCTGGACTTCGATGTGCTGTTCGGGCCGGCCTATAAGGGCATCCCGCTGAGCGTGGCGACGACCATGGCCATCAGCGAGCTGTATGGCAAGGAGATCCGCTATTGCTCGAACCGCAAGGAAGTGAAGGATCACGGCGATACCGGCATCCTGCTGGGCTCGCCGCTGAAGGACGGCGACCGGGTCGTGATCATCGAGGATGTGACGACTTCTGGCAAGTCGATCGAGGAGACATATCCGATCCTGAAGGCGCAGGCCGATGTGGACATCCGCGGGCTGATCGTTTCGCTGAACCGCAATGAGCGCGGCAGATCCGCTGATCAGACCGCGCTGGATGAGATCCGCGAAGTCTATGGCTTTGAGACCGCGGCCATCGTCAGCATGCCTGAGGTCGTGGAATACTTGTACGGGCGCGAGCATCAGGGCAAGGTCATCATCGATGATGAGCTGAAGCAGCGCATCGACGCCTACTATGCACAGTATGGCGTAAACAGATCATAAACGGGAAAGGGGACCGAATGCACATGTCATTCGATCCCTTTTTTCAGCCATTGCCTGATCCAGCGGATCACGCCGTCTTCTTCATTGGTATATGCGGTTTCTTCGCAGCAGACGGCCTTGATCTGCGGCAGGGCGTTCTTCATGGCGACGCTGTATCCGGCCTCCTGAAGCATCTCGAGGTCGTTCATGAAGTCGCCGAAGGCCATCGTCTCTTCCTTGGTGATGCCCAGATGCTTTTGCAGCATGCGCACGCCGACGCCTTTGTTCACGCCCTTGGGCATGATGTCCATCCATTCAAAGGCGGAGACGGCGATGCTGAAGTCCGCGCGGTAAGGCGCAAACCGCGGATAGATATGCTCGGCCGTCCCGCCGTGATGCAGGATGGCGATCTTCAGGATCTCATCGTCCACGCCATGCAGGTCGCTCACTCGCTGATGGTTGTGATAATATGGCGTGATGTTGCGAAGATCGGCAGGATCCTCCGTGGTGTACCAGGCGCTCTTTACGCCGCACAGGACCGGCACCGCGCCGGGGATCTGCTCGCTCATGCGGATGAAGCGGTGCACATCTTCTATGTTCAGGGGATGGTGGTCCAGCACGCGCGCGCTCTTTCCCTCCACGCTCATCGCGCCGTTTTCCGCGATGAAATACATCAGTTCAGCGCATGACGCAAAGCTTTTTCGCAGCGAGGCATACTGTCTGCCGCTGCCGGCTGCAAAGACGATGCCGCGTGCGTGCAGCTCGCGGATCAGTTCCAGCGTCCCCGCCGGCATGCTTTTGTCGCCGTGCAGCAAAGTGCCGTCCATATCAGTGATGATCAGTCTGATCAAGGTCATCTCCTCCTTTTTTGCCTGCAATCAGTATACAGGAAAGAAGCCCGCTTGAAAACCGTTCGCGCCTGGATCAGGTTTACAATTGTCACGGCCGCTGATTCCTGTTAAAATGAATGCATGCAGAGAGGAGGATCCACATGGATAAGGTATGGGATCAGATGAAAAGCGGCGCCTGGTATGATGCCGAGGACGTGTCGCTGCGTCAGCTGCGCGCGTCATGCAAGGCAAAGCTGCAGCAGTTCAACGCGATGCCGGAAAGCGACAGACAACAGGCAATCGGCATATTGTATACGCTGTTGGATGCGCAGGAAGGGCTAAACATCGAGGCCCCGTTTCGCTGCGATTATGGGCCGAATATCCATCTGGGCCGCAATTTCTATGCCAACTTCAATTTCAGCGTGCTGGATGAGGCAGATGTGACCATCGGCGACCATGTCTTCATCGGCCCCAACGTGGGCATCTATACGGCCATCCATCCGCTGGATCCCAAGACGCGCAAAACGGGGCTCGAGCGGGCAGAGCCGGTGCGCATCGGCGATGATGTATGGATCGGCGGAGGCGCGCAGATCCTGCCCGGGGTGACGATCGGCAGCCGCAGTGTCATCGGCGCCGGCAGCGTGGTCACGCGCGATATCCCGGACGATGTGGTCGCGGCGGGAAATCCATGCCGTGTCATCCGCAGCCTGAAAGGAGAGCAGGATGAAGAAGATCGCCAGGTTTGAAAAGGTGTCGCTGGCGCAGTTCGTCCAGGACATGCGGCAGGCCTTCCCGACGTATCCTGAGGAAGCGCTGCGAAGGGCCTGGGAGCAGCTGGAACTGCCGAAAAGGGCGACGTCCGGTTCCGCTGGACATGACTTCCGCCTGCCGGTAAGCGTGCAGGTGAACGGCAATGAGCATGTGGTTGTTCCGACAGGGATCCGCTGTGCCATGCAGCCGGGATGGGTGCTGATGCTGTTTCCGCGAAGCTCGCTGGGCTTTCGCTACCAGATGCGCTTAGACAATACGGCCGGCATCATCGATGAAGATTATCATGGCGCGGAGAATGAAGGGCACATCATCATCCGCTTTACCGCAGAGAAAACGCTGCAGCTGCCTGCGGGCAGCGCCTTCGTGCAAGGCGTATTCCTCCCTTACGGCATCTGTGAGGATGATGAGGCCGATCTTGTCCGGCAGGGTGGATTCGGCAGTACGGGAAATTGAACGCAGAAAAGATAAGGATATACCGTCATCAGCCGCGGTCTGTTCTGGCTGATAGAAAGGAAAAGGTATATTGTGTGCGGGCGGCAAGGGACCGTCTGGCAATATATCAGGAAGAACAGATGAAAGTACTTCTTTATTTTGAGGGACAGCATATGATCCGGCGTTCCGGCATCGGGCACGCCATGCGTCATCAGATGGCGGCGCTGGATACGCAGGGGATCGAATGGACGCTGAATGAAAAGGATGATTATGACATCCTGCATCTGAACACGGTCGGTGTGGCGAGCGAGCGGATCGCGAAAAAGGCGCGCCGCGAAGGAAAGAAGATCGTGGTGCATGCGCACAGTACACAGGAGGATTTTCAGAATTCGTTTTTGTTCAGCAACCAGATGTCATCGCTGTTCAAGAAACGGCTGATGCAGGTCTATCAGCTGGGGGACCGCATCGTGACGCCGACGCTTTATTCCAAGCGCCTGCTGGAAGGATATGGGATCACCATCCCGATCGACGCGGTCAGCAACGGGGTCGACCTTGCGCGCTTTGCCCGGGATGAGCGAAAGATCGCTGCATACCGCGCACATTTCCATCTGGAGGGCAGAAAGAGCGTCATCTGTGTCGGTCTGCCATTTGAGCGCAAAGGGATCTTTGACTTCATCGAGGTCGCTTCCCAGCTGCCGGAGGTGACGTTCATCTGGTTCGGCAAGGTGCCGCTGTACACCGTGCCAGCCAAGATCCGCCGCATCGTCAAAGGCGCGCATCCGCCGAACGTGATCTTTCCAGGATATGTGGAAGGAGACGTGCTGGAAGGCGCATATGCCGGTGCGGACGCCTTCTTCTTCCCGAGCAAAGAGGAAACAGAGGGCATCGTCGTGCTGGAGGCGCTGGCGGCATCCCAGCAGGTCATCCTGCGGGATATCCCGGTCTTCTCTGACTGGCTGACGCATGGGGTCAACTGCTGGAAAGGAAAAGACGCGGATGAGTTCCGCGCCCTGGTCAATGCCGCTGTGCATCATAAACTGAAAGATATCCGTCCGCAGGCCTTGCAATGCGCGCAGGAGAGAAGCTTCGCCGAAGTCGGAAAAGCGCTCCGCGCAGTGTACGAACAACTTTAGTCAGATCCGCTGATGTGCTGCTCAGCCAGCCGCATCAGTGTTTTTTTGTCATTGTCCTCGGGATGGTCGAGCACATGATCGAGCAGAAGCTTCAGCGTATCGCCCGCCGCCTTTCCTCGTATTCCGATCATGTTCAGGTCATCGCCGCTGAGGGCCAGTTCCTTCAAGGTGAAGCGCTCATTGCGCGCTTCCATCTCCTCCAGCATGCGCATGGGGGCGCCGTTTGTCTGGATGTGCATGCCGGCTTGCTGGATCTGGATGAGCCGGCGGACGAAGCCATAGTCGTATCCGCAGCGGGAGAGCAGATGGCGCAGACCGCGAGCCTGCGCAGGGACGGGGATCGGATAACAGCGGATCAGCGCGCACGTTTCCTTGATCAGCGCCTTGGGCAGATGCAGGCCGCGCAGCGCCGCTTCTGCCTTTTGCTCGGGCTGATCGAGGCCGAGGTGGATCAGCGCCAGCTTCTGGCTCAGCGTGAAGCCGCGGCTGCGGTCCAAGGCGAGGTCCGTGAGCGGATCGAGCGGGATCAGCTGGGGGAAGGTCCAGGGCATCAGGTTCAGTTCCTGCAGCATCGCCAGCAGACCAGGATGATCGCTCATGAGGATGCGGGACAGCTCTTTGGCCACGCGCTCTCTTGAGATGTGCGCGAGCAAAGGCGCATGTTCCCGGATGGCCTGCTGCAGCGTGTCCTCGAGCGTGAGATGGAGCGTACAGGAAAAGCGGACCGCGCGCAGGATGCGCAGAGCATCCTCCTGCAGGCGCTGTGCGGGACATCCGACACAGCGGACGATGCCGTTTCGCAGATCCTCTTCTCCGTGAAACGGGTCGATGATGCCGAGGTCAGGATGCATCGCCATCGCGTTGATGGTGAAATCGCGGCGGCAGAGATCCTGCAAAAGATCGGTGGTGAAGCGGACAGCGTCGGGACGGCGGTGATCGTGATAGCCGGATTCGATGCGGTAGGTGGTCACTTCGATCGTCTCATCGTCCATGATCAGCGTCAGCGTGCCATGCTGGATCCCGGTCGGGATGATCCGGCATCGCCCGGAGAACAGCGCGATCATCTCTTCAGGCCTGGCATCTGTGGCGATATCGTGATCATGCACCGCAAGGTTGAGCAAAGCGTCACGGACACATCCGCCGACGAGGAACGCTTCATGATGATGTTCATTCAGGATGCGCAGCACCTTGCGCACCGGCATCGGGATATCGTTGAAGTATCTCATGCAGATATTATATAATGGGAACAAAACAGTGGAAAGGGTGAGCAGATGAAAAAAGTGGTGGAGATCGTTCATGACATCATGCGGCAGGCGGCGAAGGAGGGCGGAGCGGCCGCAGACTTTACGCTTGGACAAGGCTTTGACTGCGCGGTGCTTGCTTCGTGCGCGTCCATCCATACGGTCTATGCCTTCGATGTGCAGCTGCAGGCCATCCAGGATGCCCGCGCTTTTTTGGCGGGAAAGGAAGGGGCTGACAAGATCCGCTTCATCCATGACGGGCACGAGCAGATGAACCGCTATATCCATGAACCGCTGCAGCTGGGGGTCTTCAATTTCGGATATTACCCCAGGGGCGATCATGCGGTGACGACCCGGCTGGACACCTCATCATCCGCCGTGCGCGACGCCTTTTCTTTATTGAAGCGAAGAGGCGTGCTGATCCTGGTGACCTATCCCGGCCATGAAGAGGGGAGAAGAGAAGCGGCGTATTTTGAGTCTGTGGTCAGCGCGCTGCCTTCCCGTGAAGCGGAATGCATGAGCATCTATATGAGCAATAAGAAAGACTGTCCGCGCATCCACGTCATCGAGAAAAACCGCTGAAAAAAACACAGCGTCAGTCGCTGTGTCTGTGGGTGAGCAGGTCGATGATCTCTCCGAGCGCGAAGATGACCGCGCTTCTGCAGAGCCAGGAAAGCAGCGTGTCAAAGAAGAAATAGGCATCGAAATAGGTCATGGTCTGCGGATAGATCTCGTAGAATGAAGAATAAGGAGATGTGCTCATTGCGCCCTGGATGGCCAAGAACAGCCCGATGAGCAGGATCACGGCGGACATGATCTTCAAGGTCAGCGGGATCAATTTGCACCAGCTGAAGGGTGCGGCAGGCTGAGCTGCGGGAGCGGACGGCTCGGCGTCATGGCGCTGCGCTGGTTCTGGTTCCTGCGCTTCCTGCGGCTTTTCTTCGCTCAACCGCTCGATCTCCTCTTTATATTCTGCATTATCCAGCACTTCCGAGATCTTCTGATTCAGCTGGGCGAGAAGCCCGGGGATCGATTCATCCTCGCTGCTGCAAGTGTAAGTCAGCGTCGTTCGTTCTCCGGCAGTGATATCCATGAAGATGGTATCCTCCAGCGTCTCTTCGCTTAAGCGCAGTGCGAAGGAATGCCCTTCCGTGCCGCCATGCTTTGCGTGGAAATGCTCGAGATCAAAAAAATCATTTCGGATCATGATCTCGACCGCTGCGCTGAGCTCTTTTGGCGTTCTGCCGATCGTGTAGCTTTTTTTCATGTCAAATACCTCGCTTTGCAAATATTATACCGCGTTCTGCGGCAAATGCCACGCTTTTTTGCGGTGATCTGGCGAATATGTAAATTTTTTCTTTGTCTGCCTGAAACATAAAAAAAGCTTCTTTCGAAGCTTTCCCTGCATCATGGTCGGGATGACAGGATTTGAACCTGCGACCCCTTCGTCCCGAACGAAGTGCACTACCAAGCTGTGCTACATCCCGATGCATGGATTATTCTACCATCTTTTCAGAAAAATGCAAGAAGAAAATAAAAAAATTTGAAATTTAGCACTCTTTTGTTGACAGTGCTAAAAATGGTGCTATAATAGGATTAGCAATCGAAAGAAGAGAGTGCTAAAGGAGGGATCGTTATGAACTACGAAAAGATGTCTGAGAAGCTGCAGCAGATCTTGATGCGTGCAGTGGAGATCTGCAAATCGTATGGCCATGCCAGCGTGGATACGATACAGCTGCTGAAGGCGATTTTTGAGGATGAGGTACTGGATGGACTGTTCAAGCGATTGAATGTCGATAAACGCGAGGCCCTTGCATTGATAGATGATGAGATGAACCGGATCGCGAGGGCATCCAATACGAATCCGCAGCTGACACAGGAAGTCGTGCGCAGCTTTGATGAAGCAGAGAAGTGGGCGGCTCAGCATGAAGAGACGTATCTGAGCGTCGCTTCGGTCTGGATCGCGCTGATGTTCAACCGTTCCTATATTTCCAAGCAGCTGGTCAAGCGGTTCGGCTTGAATGAGGCGCAGTGCAAGGAAGAGGAACTGAAGCGCAGAGGGGGGATGAAGATGGATTCTCCGAACGCCGAAAACAATGTGGAAGCGTTGAGCAAATATGGAAGAGACCTGGTTGAAGAGGTCAAGGATGGCAAGATCGATCCGATCATCGGCCGTGATGATGAGATCCGCCGTGTCGTTCAGATCTTGTCTCGGAAGACCAAGAACAACCCGGTGCTGATCGGTGAGCCTGGCGTGGGCAAGACCGCGGTCGTCGAAGGGATCGCCTGGCGCATCATGAAGGGCGATGTGCCGCAGTCGCTCAAAGAGAAAAAGCTGATCGAGCTGGATATGGGCGCATTGATCGCCGGCGCGAAGTACCGCGGCGAGTTTGAGGAACGGCTGAAGGCCGTATTGGAAGAGGTGAAGAACGCCCAGGGCGGCATCATCCTGTTCATCGATGAGATCCACAATCTGGTCGGTGCAGGAAAGACGGAAGGCAGCATGGATGCGGCCAACCTGCTCAAGCCGATGCTGGCGAGGGGCGAGCTGCGCTGCATCGGCGCCACGACCTTCGACGAATACCGCAAATATATCGAAAAGGACAAAGCGCTCGAACGGCGTTTCCAGCGGGTCATGGTGCAGGAGCCGACGGTGGAAGACACCATCTCCATCCTGCGCGGGCTGAAAGACCGCTTTGAGTCTTATCACGGCGTCAAGATCCTGGATGAGGCGATCATCGCTGCCGCTACGCTGTCCAACCGGTATATCACGGACCGCTTTCTGCCAGACAAGGCCATCGATCTGATCGATGAGGCCTGCGCGACGCTTCGTGTCGAGATGGAGTCCATGCCGCAGGAGCTGGATGAGCTGCAGCGCAAGATCATGCAGCTGCAGATCGAAGAGACCGCGCTGAAGCAGGAAGAGGACAAGAAGGCCATCGAGCGCCGCGAGGACATCCGCGAAGAGCTTGCCCAGCTGCAGTCGCAGCGGGATGAGCTGTACACCAGATGGGAAGATGAGAAGGCCCAGCTGGAGGAAAGCAAGGACGCCAAGGTGCGCCTGGAGCGTGCGCGCCTGGATCTGGAACAGGCGCAGAATGAAGCCCGCTATGAGGAAGCGGCCAAGCTGCAATATGGCGTGATCCCGCAGCTGGAGGCCCAGATCCGCATGGAGGCAGAGAAGCAGAAGGAAGATGCGCTCATCCAGGAGACGGTCAATGAAGAGACCATCGCCAAGATCGTGTCCAGATGGACCGGCATCGAAGTGACCAGGCTGGTGGAGAGCGAGCGCAAAAAGCTGCTTGGGCTGAAGGACGCGCTGGCCAAGCGGGTCATCGGCCAGGATCAGGCGCTTTCGCTCGTCAGCGACGCCATCCTGCGCAGCAAGGCGCAGATCCAGGATGAGGACCGCCCGATCGGCAGCTTCCTGTTCCTTGGCCCCACCGGCGTGGGCAAGACAGAGGTCGCCAAGGCGCTGGCCGAACAGCTGTTTGACAGCGAGACGCATATCGTGCGCATCGATATGAGCGAATATATGGAAAAGCACAGCGTGGCGCGGCTGATCGGAGCGCCTCCGGGATATGTCGGCTATGACGAAGGCGGACAGCTGACTGAGGCCGTGCGCCGCAACCCGTACTCGATCGTCCTCTTCGATGAGGTGGAGAAGGCGCATCCGGATGTATTCAACGTCCTTTTGCAGATCCTGGATGACGGACGGATCACCGATTCCAAGGGCGTGACCGTGGACTTCAAGAACACGCTGCTGATCATGACGAGCAATCTGGGCAGTCAGTACGCATTTGAACAGGAAGGCCGCGAGGAAAAATACATGACGGAGGTCAAGCGGTATTTCAAGCCGGAGTTCATCAACCGTATCGACGAGATCATCGTCTTCAATGCGCTGGATGAAGATATGCAGGCGAAGATCGCGCACAAATTCATGAACGAGCTGACGCAGCGTCTGCAGAGGAAGGACATCCGTCTGCAGGTCAGCGATGAGGTCTACCGTCTGATCGCCACGCAGGGTGTGGATCCGGTGTTTGGCGCCCGTCCGATGAAGCGTTACATTCAGCGCAGCATCGAGACGCTGATCGCCCGTAAGATCATCGAAGGCGGCGCTGGAAAGGATGATTTGATCAAGCTGGAGGTCAAAGACGGAGATTATCAGGTCACGATCGAGCATGAATCATGATCATGCCATGCGCATGAGAAAAAAAGTGTCAATCAGTTGATTTCTGATTGACATTTTTGTTAGCATATTCTAACATATGGAAAGGAAAAGAGGGGATCGAAATGACGACACTGGATATGCTGGCACCGGGCGAAAGCGGCGTGATCACAGCGGTAGGCGGGACGGGCGCGCTTCGCCACCGGCTGCTGGACATGGGACTGACACCGAAGACCGCGGTGCGTGTGGATAAGGTCGCGCCGATGGGCGATCCGATGGAGCTTGTGCTGCGCGGATACCGGCTCACGCTGCGCAAGGAAGACGCGCACAACATCGAGGTGGAAAAGCGATGAAAGAGATATTGGTGGCCCTGGCCGGAAACCAGAACTGCGGCAAGACGACGCTGTTCAACGCCCTGACCGGCTCGAATCAGCATGTGGGCAATTTTCCCGGCGTGACGGTAGAGAAGAAAGAGGGAAAGGTGCGGGGACATGAAGAGATCCGCATCGTGGATCTTCCCGGCATCTACTCCCTTTCTCCGTATACGAGCGAGGAGATCGTCACCCGCGATTTCATCCTGAATGAGCAGCCGGATGTGATCCTGAACATCGTGGATGCCACGAACATCGAGCGCAATCTTTATCTTTCATTGCAGCTGATGGAGCTGGAGAAGCCGATGGTCATCGCGCTGAACATGATGGATGAGGTCAACCGCAGCGGGAACCATGTGGATGTGGAACAGCTGAGCGAGCGGCTCAAGGTCCGCGTCGTGCCGATCAGCGCCAGCAGGCGCGACGGCATCGATGATCTGGTCGCCGCGGTGAGCACGGCCGCTGCGGATGAAGCGAAGTTCGATCTGGATTTCTGCTCCGGCGCCATTCACCGCGCCATTCATTCCATCGCGCATATCATCGAGGACCACGCCCAGCAGGCGGGCATCCCAAAGCGCTTTGCGGCCACCAAGCTGGTGGATGGGGATGAGCCGATGCAGCGGCTGCTGAACCTGCATGAAAGCGATCTGAACATCATCGAGCACATCGTGAAGCAGATGGAAGAAGAGCTGGGGACAGACAGAGAAGCGGCGCTGGCGGATATGCGTTATTCTTACATCGAATCGCTGGTGGCGCAGTGTGTGTCCCGTCACCATGAGACGCGGGAGCAGCAGCGCAGCGAGAAGCTGGACCGCTGGCTGACCCACAAGTATCTGGGCATACCGATCTTTTTGTGCATCATGCTGCTGATCTTCTATCTGACATTCGTCCCGATCGGCGGCACGCTTCAAGGCCTGCTGGAGTCAGGAATCGACATGTTCGTCAGCTGGCTGGATGTGCAGATGGAAGCATGGCAGGTCTCTTCCTGGCTGCATTCCCTGGTCATCGACGGCATCTGCGCAGGCGTAGGCAGCGTGCTTTCTTTCCTGCCGCTGATCGTCGTCCTGTTCTTCTTTTTGAGCCTGCTGGAAGACAGCGGCTATATGGCGCGTGTGGCGTACATCATGGATAAGGCGCTGCGCAAGATCGGCCTTTCGGGAAAGAGCTTCGTTCCGATGCTGATCGGATTTGGCTGCAGCGTGCCGGCCATCATGTCCACGCGCACCTTGAGCAGCGAGCGCGACCGCAAGATGACCATCATCCTGACCCCGTTCATGTCGTGCAGCGCCAAGCTGCCGATCTATGGCATGATCACCGCCGCCTTTTTCCCACAGCATGCGGCCGTGGTGATGCTGGGGGTCTACCTGATCGGCATCCTCGTTGCCATCTTGTGCGGCCTTCTCTTCAAGCAGACGCTGTTCAAGGGCAACCCGGTCCCCTTTGTCATGGAGCTGCCTGCTTACCGCATCCCGGATGCGCGCAGCGTGCTCATGCATATGTGGGAAAAGGCGAAAGACTTCCTGCACCGCGCCTTTACGATCATCTTTGCGGCGACCATCATCATCTGGTTCTTGCAGTCATATGACTTCTCCTTCCATGCGGTGAGCGATGCTTCAGCGTCCATGCTGGCGGTCATCGGAGAGAAGATCGCCTGGATATTTGAGCCGCTGGGCTTTGCGGACTGGCGCGCGTCCAGCGCCCTCATCACCGGCATCACCGCCAAGGAGAGCGTGGTCAGCACCTTGTCCATCCTCACCGGCGCATCTACGGATGCCGGGCTGAGCAGCGTGCTGCAGACGATGTTCACGCCGCTGTCCGCGTTCGCCTTCCTGTGCTTCACCGTTCTCTATATGCCGTGTGTGGCAGCGTTTGCCGCCACGAAAAGAGAGCTGGGCACCTTGAAGGAAGCGCTGTTTGCGGTTCTCTTTCAGACCGGCGTCGCATATATAGTAGCGCTGATCATCTATCAGGCAGGGAGCGTGTTCTTATGATCGATGTGATCGTCGTGCTGGTGATCCTGCTGATCTTGATCGCGGCATACCGGTTGACGGCCCCAAGAACAGATGCTGGCTGCGGCGCATGCAAAGGCAGCTGCAGCAGCTGTGAAAAGGGCTCCATCTATGCGCGTTACCGTCAGGATCATCCGCTGGACAAATGAACGGGCAGCAGCCGAATAAAGTGGTACCCGTAAGGAGGACAGCACCTTGACAGTGCTGACACCTTTCAGGT
>ERZ827423.777-NODE-777-length-36654-cov-4.157709_pt1 | contig 36654 bp, 29 predicted proteins | sample MGYA00519775_ERZ827423 | MGnify/ENA primary metagenome ERZ827423 (study PRJEB31778, sample SAMEA3449296) | human gut metagenome | biome: human gut; feature: human-associated habitat; material: faeces | place: United Kingdom | collected 2010/2012 ... | reverse complement strand
GCACCGGCAAGGAGCAGCACATCACCATCACCTCCTCGACCAACATGTCCAAGGAGGACGTGGAGAAGGCCGTCCGTGAGGCGGAGCAATACGCCGCCGAGGACGCCAAGCGCAAGGAAGAGATCGACACCCGCAACCAGGGCGACCAGATGGTCTACCAGACCGAGAAGACCCTCAATGAGATGGGCGACAAGCTCGACGCAGCCGACAAGAGCGAGGTCGAAACCAAGCTCTCCGCACTCAAGCAGGCTCTCACCGGCACCGACACCGCAGCCATCAAGGCCGCGACCGAGGAGCTGACTCAGGCCTTCTACAAGGTTTCCGAGAAGCTGTATCAGGCAGCGGGCGGCGCACAGGGCGCAGGTTTCGATCCCAGCCAGGCTGGCGGCACTAACCCCGGCGCAGGCGCACAGGGCGGTCAGGACTACTACGACGCTGACTACACCGTCGTGGATGACGACAAGAAGTAATTCCCAAGCAGAAATAACCTCTTGAGGCGGGGTGCAGCACTCCGCCTCAAGAGTGCGTATTAAGCTACGCGCGTATCGAATAAAAAGACTCCATGCAGTCCGATGTTTTTGGGGTCGCATAGGAGGTGTGGGCAGCCCAAGGCGCGCAGCGGCGCTGAGGCTGCGAAGACAAAATGGCTGATAAAAGAGACTATTACGAGGTGCTGGGCATCAGCAAGGACGCCTCGGCCGATGAGATAAAAAAAGCATACAGGAAGCTCACCAAGGAGAACCACCCTGATCTGCACCCCGGCGACAAGGCCTGTGAGGAGCGCTTCAAGGAGGGCAATGAGGCATATGAAGTTCTCTCCGACCCAGAGAAGCGCAAGAAGTACGATCAGTTCGGCCACGCGGCCTTTGACCCGAACGCCGGTTTCGGCGGTGCGGGCGGCGCAGGCGGCGCAGGCTTCGGCGGTTTCGGCGGCTTCGGCGATCTGGGCGATATATTCGGCGACATGTTCAGCGGCTTCGGCTTCGGCGGCGGGAGCACGCGCAGCAATCCGAACGCGCCGAGGCGCGGCGAAAGCATAGAGACCTCCGTGACCGTGAGCTTTGAGGAAGCGGCTTTCGGCTGCAAGAAGGAAGTCACCGTTCCGCGCATCGAGCAGTGCCCCGACTGCAAGGGCACGGGCTGCGCGCCCGGTACCACGCCGGAGATATGCCCCGACTGCAAGGGCAGCGGCACAGTCAAGACCACGCAGCGCACACCGTTCGGCGCGGTGCAGTCCATGGGTCCGTGCCAGAAGTGCCGCGGCACCGGCAAGATCATCCACCAGCCGTGCAAGACCTGCCGCGGTATGGGTAAGATACGCCGCCAGCATAAGCTGACGGTCAATATCCCTGCTGGTATCGACGACGGTCAGGCTTTTTCCGTCAGCGGCGCGGGCAACGCAGGCTCTAACGGCGGCCCCGCAGGTGACCTCATCGTCACGGTACTGATCCGCCAGCATGAGCGCTTCGAGCGTGACGGCACGTCCGTCCTGCTCGAGCAGGACATCAACTTTGCTCAGGCGACACTCGGTGCGGAGATTGAGGTCCCGACGCTTGACGGCAGGGTGAAGCTGACCATACCCGAGGGCACGCAGAGCGGCACGACTTTCCGTATACGCGGCAAGGGCATTCCGTATGTCCGCGGCAACGGCCGCGGCGACCAGTTCGTCACGGTGAATATCAGGACGCCGAAGAACCTGACTTCCTCGCAGAAAGAGCTGCTGCGTCAGTTCGCCGCGTCAATGGGCGACCTTGACGGCGAATCCGGCAAGAGCATCTTCGGCAAGAAGAAAAGATAAAACATAAGACATTACAGTACATTTCAAGGCGCTGCGCGGCGTATCGCGCAGCGCCTTTTGCCGTCATTTTTTCGTTATGCCCTGCCCCAACCATTGACACAGAACCGATTTTTCTGTTATGTTCTACTCTTATTTTTCCCCACATGCTAAAAGTTGGAGTGCCCAGGTTTACCCGGGTACCCCAACTTTTAGTTTACAACCAATCAAGAACTGCCGCGAAATGCGGCAGTCATTGCTTATCAGTCTTTTTTCAATAGAAACGGCTTCCCCATCGGATAGGGCGTTGCGCGCCGGGCTGAATTTATCTGCGCCGTCATGCCCGCTCTGTCGGTGATGACAAGCCCTGCAAGGCGATCAATGCCGTGCTCTAAAAGCTCCGGGCACATGGGGCAGCTCGGCCCCACAAGTATCGTATAGGCATCCCGGCACAGCTCTAAAAGATGCGGGAGCGTCTTGTTCACAAGCGTACACGCCGTGATTATGACCGTATCGCAGCGCGGCAGCAGCTCATCGCAGGCGGAATCCGGATAGTCGCCTGGCTTCGGGTCACGCTCAAGCGTCCATATCTGCGCGGCGCTGCTGCGTATCCCGGGCGTCAGCTTGAGGTGCCCCACCACGCCTATCGTCTGCCCGCGCAGGTCGAGCCCCGCCATGCAGTAGTTTTCTACCGGCTCATAAGCGCCGAGGCGCTCCAGCCGCTCCGGGGTGTTATAATACGCATTCACTGCCGCCATGCCGAATGACGCCTCGCGCAGGTTCCAGCTCTTTGAAGCCTGTGCAAGCTCCCTGAGCGGCATACCGGTCATGTCTCCTCGGAACATTCGCGGCGCGGTGTCTTCCTCCACAGTCATCGCGATGCCGAAGGCCGTCTCCGTCTCCGCGGCGCTCCAGCCTCCGCCGGATATCGCGGCGGCAACGGTCTCTTCCGTGTCTATCCCGGCAAGCAGCGTATCGTATATAGCAAAAAAATCCTTCATATCCAGCTCCATGTGTGCATTAGTTTTCATTTATCATATCCCATATTTTCACCGTTGTAAATGGGATTTTCTTGACATTGGCGGCAAATGCGGTATTATAATAAATTTTGCAATCAGTCAGCGCCGCTTCATAAGCGGCGGGCAAGTCCGGGTTTTTAGTCCCGGCAATTGTGAAAGACGGCGATCATCTTGGAAAACAAAGGAAAGAAAAAGCTCTCTCAGGCGATGCTGTTCATAATTCTCTTCGGCATTGTCAGCCTGTTTTCGGACATGACGCATGAGGGCGCATCGAGCATACGCGGCGCATACCTGTCCCTGCTCGGCGCGTCTGCGGCGACGATAGGCTTCATCTCCGGTCTCGGCGAGCTTGTAGGCTACTCGATGCGCTATGTATTCGGCAAGCTTACGGACAAATCCAAGCAGTATTGGCCGATGACCATAGCCGGCTACGTGCTGGATATCATCGCCGTCCCCGCTCTCGCCCTCGTCGGCGAGCACGGCTGGATCGCGGCCTGCGTGCTGCTGGTCATCCAGCGCATGGGCAAGGCGATAAAGAAGCCCGCGAAAGATACCATCATGTCCTTTGCCGCATCTCAGGAGGGCGTCGGCAAGAGCTTCGGCATTCAGGAGGGGCTCGACCAAATCGGCGCGTTCATCGGCCCGGTGCTGCTCTACCTCGTGATGCTCTTCAAGACCGAGGGCACAACCTTTGAAATTTACTCCACCTGCTTTGCGGTGCTGGCCATCCCCGGCGCGATAACGCTCATTCTCCTTATCGTCACGCGCTGCAAGTTCCCGAATCCCGAGCATTTTGAACCGGAACCGAAAGAGTATGTCCCGTTCAAGATAAAAAAGGAATTCATTCTCTACATCGCCGGTATCAGCCTCTTTGCTTTCGGCTTCATTGACTACTCGATAATTATCATGCACGTGTCGCGCACATACTCGCACCTCGCCTCCGGGCTGAGCGAGACGAGCGCACTCGTCTCGACCGGCAGCCTGCCGCTTCTCTATGCGGGCGCAATGCTTGTCGACGCGGTGGCCGCGCTGTTCTTCGGGATGATGTACGACAAGAACGGCGTAAAGGCGCTCGTATGGTCGACGGTCATCTCTGCGCCGTTTGCGGTGTTCGTGTTCGCGTTCGATTCCGTGCCGATGCTGCTCATCGGCGTCGCGCTCTGGGGCGTTGGCATGGGCGCACAGGAGTCAATACTCAAGGCCGCGGTCACGAGCATGGTGCCGAAGGCCAGCCGCGCGACCGGCTACGGAGTGTTCGAGTGCTCCTTCGGCGCGTTCTGGTTCCTCGGCAGCTGGCTCATGGGCGTGCTGTACGATGTCAGCATCCCGGCGATGATCGCCGTTTCGGTCATCGCGCAGCTTGCGGCGATCCCGCTCTACATAGGCTCTTCAAAGCTGATGAAGAAAGACGAATGAGGAGATCACAATGAATTTACTGCTTACCCTTGATGAAAACTATCTGCCGCCCTGCAAGGTCATGCTCTGCTCTTTCTTTGCCAGCAACCCGAATGAGACGGACGTGACGGTATATCTGCTCCACAGCGCCATCCCCGGCGATAAGCTGGAGGAGCTCGCGGGTTTCTGCTCCCTCTTCGGCGCGAAGCTGCGCCCCATCACCGTTGACACGGCGCTCTTTGAAAATGCCCCGACCAGCAAGCGCTACCCCAAGGAGATGTACTACCGCCTCCTATCCCCGCTCATCCTGCCGCAGGAGGTGGAAAGGGTGCTGTACCTCGACCCGGATATGCTCATTATCAATCCCCTGCGCCCGCTGTGGGAGCTGAACCTGTGTGGAAAGACCTTTGCCGCTGCGGCGCACACGGGGCTTACCGAAATGGCGAATGAGATCAATCAGGTGCGGCTCGACACTGAGCATGAATACTTTAACTCCGGCGTCATGCTCATCGACCTGAATGCCGCGCGTAAGCTCGTCACTGCGGAGGATGTTTTCCGCTGCGTCAATGAGCACGAAAAGGAGCTGATACTCCCGGATCAGGACGTGTTCAACATCCTCTACGGCGATCAGACCGTGCCCGTTGACGACGTTATCTGGAACTATGACGTGCGCAATTATTCCAAGTACCTTATCCGGAGCACCGGCAGGCATGACCTGTACTGGGTCATGCACAACACTGCCGTCCTGCACTTCTGCGGAAAAAACAAGCCGTGGCACGAGGATTATAAAAATCCCTTCGGCATGCTGTACCTGCACTATATGAATCTTACCGAACGAAAAGGATAATTGACCCGCCGCTCAGTCGTTTATTGACTGAGCGGCGGGTTTTGCTATATTTAAGGATTACGGATTCATCGTGTAGTTCGGGGCTTCCTTGGTGATGTAGATATCGTGCGGGTGGCTCTCCTTGAGACCGGCGCTCGTGATGCGCACGAACTTCGACTGAGTGCGCAGCTGCTCGATATTGTGAGCGCCGACATAGCCCATACCGGAGCGCAGGCCGCCCATCATCTGATAGATGGTCTCGGACACGGGGCCGCGGAAGGGTACGCGCCCCTCGACGCCTTCGGGAACGAGCTTCTTGTTGTTCTGCTGGAAGTAACGGTCACGGCTGCCGCAGGCCATCGCGCCCATGCTGCCCATGCCGCGGTAGACCTTGAACTGCCTGCCCTGGAACACCTCGGTGTCGCCGGGCGCTTCCTCGCAGCCGGCGAGCATGGAGCCGAGCATAACGGTCTTTGCACCGGCGGCAAGCGCCTTGACGATATCACCGGAGTACTTGATGCCGCCGTCGGACACGACAGGAATGCCGTACTTGTCGCCCATCTCGGCGCACTGGAGAACAGCGCTGACCTGCGGCATGCCGATACCGGCGACGATGCGCGTGGTGCAGATAGAGCCCGCGCCGATGCCGACCTTGACGCAGTCCGCGCCCGCCTTGATGAGCGCTTCGGTCGCCTCGGCGGTGGCGACGTTGCCCGCGACGAGCTGAGCATCGGGGTACTTGGCCTTGACCTTTTCGACCGTACGCATGATGTTGGCCGAGTGGCCATGGGCAGAGTCGAGCACGAGCACGTCAACGCCCGCATCGATAAGCGCGCCGGTGCGGTCGAGCACGTCATTCGTGACGCCGATGGCGGCTGCGCAGAGCAGACGGCCGGATGCGTCCTTTGCGGAGTTCGGGTACTTGAGCACCTTTTCAATGTCCTTTATCGTGATAAGGCCGCGCAGCTTGTAGTCCTTATCGACTATGGGAAGCTTCTCTATACGGTTCTTCTGGAGGATGGCCTTGGCTTCGTCAAGCGTCGTGCCGACAAGGCCGGTGACAAGCCCGGTCTTGGTCATGACCTCGTCGATGCGGCGGCTCATATCGGTCTCGAACTTCATGTCGCGGTTCGTGATGATGCCGATGAGCTTGCCGGTCTCGTCAACAATGGGCACACCGGAGATGCGGAACTTCGCCATGAGTGCGTCCGCGTCGCCGAGGGTATCGCCGGAGCTGAGGTAGAAAGGATTTGTAATAACGCCGTTTTCGGAACGCTTGACCAGATCGACCTGCTCGGCCTGATGCTCAATGCTCATGTTCTTATGGATAACGCCGATGCCGCCCTCTCTCGCGACCGCGATCGCCATGCGGTACTCGGTAACGGTATCCATGGCGGCGCTCATCACGGGCACGTTGAGCCTGATCTTATTGGTGAGCCATGTTCCAAGCTCAACATCGGCAGGCAGAATGTCACTCTCGGCGGGAACGAGAAGCACGTCATCAAACGTGAGCCCCTCACCGACGAAACGGCTGCTGTACAAATCCTGAAGACCCATATGATATTACCCCTTTTCTTATTTTTTGCCATTTTACCAGATTCCGCAGTAAAGTCAAGAAGATTATTTCCCGTGGCTGCGGGCGTAGTAGAATATGTACTGCTGAGCAAGCCCAGCGTATTCCCCGAGCGTCGTGGGGTCAAAGCCCTTGGGGAAGTTCTCCTTGAGCGCGCGCTTTATCCACACGTCTATCGGGAACGCTTCGAGGTGGTACAGTCCGAAGAGCACGACGCAGTTTGCGACCTTAGGCCCTATCCCCTGCTCGCGCATGAGCCGCGCACGTGCGCTGACGCAGTCGCAGCTTATCAGTGCCTCAAGGTCGAGGCTTCCGTCCGCGACGGCCTGCGCCGCGGACATGATATACGACGCGCGGTACCCGCAGCGCAGCACGTCCAGCGCCCCCGGTTCGAGCGCGGCTATCCTCTGCGCCGATGGAAATGCATAGTACACCGCGCCCTCAAACTCAACGGGCTCGCCGAAGCTTTCACACAGCCGCTCGACGATGCCCTTTATGCGGCTGATGTTATTGCACTGGGAGATAATGAACGAGCACAGCGCCTCCCACGGCTCCTGCCGCAGTATCCTTATCCCCTGCCCGTAGGCTATGCAGCTGTCAAGATATTCCCCGCCGTGAAACCCTGCGCTTATCCCGGCATAGTCCCGGTCAAGGTCAAAGTATTCGCGCCACATTTTCTCAGGTGCATCCGAGCATAGGTACACTTCCCCGTTTTCCGTCCAGACCCGCGCGGGATATCCGAATGCTATGCCGCGGTACACGCCGCTCTCGTCCGCGTTCCAGCGGAAGCACTGCCCGCACTCAAAGGTCTTTTCTATATCAAGCTCACGCGCTGACGCCAGATGTATCGTCTCCGCCATTTATGCCACTCCCTGTTATATTTCTATTTCTGTGCCTTTCTGTACTCCGAGGGCAGCAGGTGGTAGCGCTCCCGGAAAGCCGAGGAAAACTTGCCCGCACTGTCATAGCCCACGGCTTCGGCCACGGCGGCAATGCTCAGCTCCGTCTCGCGCAGCAGCTCCGCCGCCTTTTCCATGCGGTGCTCTTTCATGTGCGAGGCTATCGACTCCCCGTACACTGCCTTGAAAACATCCTTGAGCGTCGTCGGGTTCATAAGGTATTTGTGCGCAAGCTCCTCGATGGTGATGCGCTCCTCCGGGTGGGCAAGCAGCTCATCGTGCATGCGCCGCGCCGTCTCCACCTGCTCTACCGAGAAGCCCTCGACGCTCTGTCCCGCAGCCTCGCCCTCGCCGCCGCGCGGGCAGGATATCTCCATGACGCGCTCTGTCACCTTATGCAGCAGCTGCGCCTCTATCGTATCGGCAGCCTTATAATAGACCTCGCGTCCGTCGCGTCGGCTGGTGATAAGCCCAGCCTCGCGCAGCTGCCGCAGGTGGTGCGACACCGCGGGGCTCGACATATCCACCAGCGCCGAAATATTCGCCACGCACTCCTCGCAGTGGCACAGCAGCCAGAATATTCTCAGGCGGCTGCTGTCGTCAAGCAGACGGAACACATCGGCCACAGCGTCAAAATCACGCTCGCGCACAAGCTGCTTTTTCAGGAAAGCAGCCTTTCTCGGATTTCCGTGATCGTGGGGCAGAAGCTTCTCATCCATGGTGCAAGCTGCGCGGTACGATGCCCGCGTTTTCCTTTCCATTTTCCTTTTGGAAAACATATTTTCCCTTTTGGCAGAGGCCGTCTCCGAGGCATTGACTTTCCCCCGCGCACATATTATACTTCAGCCATAAAGATTAAACAAGCACTTAATCATTAATCTTGGAAAGGAACTTATAAAAATGAAAAAGAGCTACAGGATCGATGTTGACTGCGCAAACTGCGCAAACCTCATGGAGAAGGCCGCAAAAGAGACCGCCGGTGTCAAGGACGCAAGCGTCAACTTCATGGCACTGAAGATGTTCGTCGAGTTTGAAGAGGGTGCGGAGCCCGAAAAGGTCATGAAGGACGTTCTCAAGGCCTGCCGCAAGGTCGAGCCCGACTGTGAGATCTTCATGTAAAACTCATCGCCCTGCTCGACATTGAGCGGGGTGTGCTATAAGACATCATCCAAAAGGAGAGGCACCATGAACAGAAAGCAGAAAAAGAATCTGATCCGCATTATCATTGCCGCGGTGCTGCTGATCTTCATCAAGCTTGTCAGTCTCCCGGCATGGCTCAGCGTGGTACTGTATCTCGCGGCATATATAGTCATCGGCTATGACATTCTCCGCAAAGCTTTCAAGGGCATTCTCAACAAGCAGGTCTTTGATGAAAACTTCCTCATGGCCGTCGCCACCGTCGGCGCTATCGCGCTGGCCGTGTATGAGCGCAGCGCCGATCTTAGCGAGGCCGTCGCGGTCATGCTGTTCTATCAGATAGGCGAACTGTTCCAGAGCTACGCCGTCGGCAAGAGCCGCCGCAACATCAGCGCCCTGATGGACATCCGCCCCGACTACGCGAATATTGAAAAGGACGGCCAGCTTGAGCGCGTCGATCCGGACAAGGTCGAGATCGGCAGCGTCATCGTCGTCCAACCCGGTGAGAAGGTTCCTATTGACGGTACCGTCATTGAAGGCACCTCCAGCCTCAACACCAGCGCCCTGACGGGCGAGAGCCTGCCGCGCGACGTCGCCGTCGGCGATGAGATCATAAGCGGCTGCATCAACATGACGGGCGTCCTCAAGATAAGGACGAGCAAGGCCTTCGGCGAATCCACCGTCTCCAAGATCCTTGAACTTGTCGAAAGCTCCGGTGCGCGCAAGTCCCGCGCGGAGAGCTTTATATCCCGCTTCGCCCGCGTCTATACCCCGGTCGTCTGCTACAGCGCTCTGGCACTCGCGGTGCTGCCGCCGGTCATTCGCCTCATCATGGGCATGGGCGGCGAGTGGAGCACATGGATCTACCGCGCGCTCACCTTCCTTGTCATCAGCTGCCCCTGCGCTCTGGTCATCAGCATCCCGCTCAGCTTCTTTGCCGGCATCGGCGGAGCGAGCCACGAGGGCATTCTCATAAAAGGTTCGAACTATCTTGAGACTATGTCTCAGGTAAAGACGATGGTGTTCGACAAGACCGGCACACTCACTCAGGGCGTGTTCGAGGTCAGCGGCATCCACCACAGCGCCATTGAGAACGAGAAGCTCATAGAGTACGCGGCACTTGCCGAGTGCGCTTCCTCCCATCCGATAAGCCAGAGCCTGCGCCGCGCCTACGGCAAGGAGATAGACCGTGACCGCGTGACGGATATCCAGGAGGTCTCCGGCAAGGGCGTCATAGCCAAGGTCGACGGCGTGAGCATCGCGGCGGGCAATGACAAGCTCATGGCACAGCTGGGCATTGAGGCCATCCCCTGCCGCAGCGTCGGCACGGTTATACATATTGCCATTGACGGCAAGTACTCCGGGCACATTCTTATCTCAGATGTTGAGAAGCCCGACGCAAAGGATGCCATCGCCGCGCTCAAGCGCGCCGGCGTCACCAAGACCGTCATGCTCACCGGCGACGCCGACAAGGTCGCGCAGTTCACGGCAAAGAATCTCGGAGTCGACGAGGTCTACAGCGAGCTGCTGCCCGGCGACAAGGTCGACAAGGTCGAAATGCTGCTCTCCAAGCTCGAAGGCCGCGGCAGGCTTGCCTTCGTCGGCGACGGCATCAACGACGCGCCTGTGCTCTCCCGCGCTGATATCGGCATCGCCATGGGCGCGATGGGCTCCGACGCCGCCATCGAGGCGGCGGACGTGGTGCTGATGGACGACGATCCGCTGCAGATCGCCAAAGCCATCAAGATTTCCCGCAAGTGCATCGGTATCGTCCGTCAGAACATCGTCTTCTCGCTGATCGTGAAGTTCGCCTGTCTGGCGCTGACCGCCGTCGGTCTGGCCAACATGTGGGTTGCCATTTTCGCCGACGTGGGCGTGATGATCATTGCCGTGCTCAACGCCATCCGCGCGCTGAAGGAATAAGCTGTTTTCAGGCCGGCCGGCAGGGCTCGGTTCCACTAGCTGCCGGTCGGCAGGGCCGACAGCCACCTGCTGCCGCCGGATAGCACACGAAACCAGCCGCCATAGATTGGAGCGGCTGGTTTCTTCGGTTTTCCGGAATTCTCCGAAAAACTCTTGTCGGCGTTGCCGACTCGGGCAGTGCAAATATACAGCGTGGGCACGGGGCGATTTTTAGCGGAGACTGGTGAGGGGGGCAAAGCCCGGGCCGCCGGGCAGGCTTCAGCACAGGTGCGCCGAGCCGCGGGAGAGCACCTCGTAGAGGCAGTCGTCCTCCGCGCCGAAGGAGGCCTGTTCCACGTCGCGCAGGGCGATGGTCTCGCTGACCGGGTTCTCGCCGAAAAAGTCCAGCCGGCCGATGGTGACGCGCATGTCGTCCAGCCGCTCAACCTTGCCCACGTATTCGCTGTCGGCGGTCCACAGGGTGATGACGCGGCCGCCCTCCTGGGCGTTGCGGCACATGGCGTGCAGGTAGTCCTCGCCCTCGCGCAGGGAGAAGGGAGCGGTGGGCTGCTCGCCGCGGTAATGCAGCAGCAGGCGCAGGCGCTCGGCGTAGTCGTCCTCGCCGATGGCCATGGTCACGTCGGCCACGCGCACCAGGATGAATCCGTCGTAGCGGCCGAAGGGCGAGACCGAGCGCAGGATGACGTGGCGGGTGTTGAGCGCCTCAATGTAGCCGGCCACGAAGTCGTCCGGGTTTTCCGGGTCGATAAACAGCGAGGCCAGGATATGATGCTCCTGATACAGGCGCAGCTGGCAGACGGTAAAGCCCTCGTTCAATGTTCGGCTCAAGATTACACTTCCTCGGGTTTGATAATATAGTAGAACACGCGGCCCATGACGTCGGTGACGCGCACGCAGGGCACGCCCGAGAGCACGGGCAGCTGCAGCACGCCCTTGAGGCGCGGCTGATGGCGGGAGCGGTTGTCGTGGGTCATGGCCACGAACACGCCGTCGCGCAGGTAGCCTGCCGACCAGCCGTCCACCGCGTCCAGCCCGGTCAGGCTGCGCGCGATCAGGCCGCTTTCCAGCTGGTATTTTTCCAGCGTCACTTCATAATATGCGATGGCCGGCACGATGGACAGCTCGACCTCGGGATTGCCCTGACTGGGCGGCGCGCTGTAGCGCACGTTGGCCCCGATCAGGCGGCGGCGCGAGACCTGCAGCGCGTAGGGGCTGACGTCCACGCCCACGAACCGCCTGCCGCTGAGGTAGGCCGCCTCGAGGGTGGTGCCGCTGCCCGCGAACAGATCCATCACCAGGTCGCCCGGCTTCGAGCAGGACAGGATGATGCGCTCGAGCAGGCGGATGGGCTTCTGTGTGTCGTAGCCGGTGCGCTGGGGGTCCTTCTGCTGCAGGTGGCTCACGTCGTCCCACACGTCGCCCGGATAGGCCGGCTCGTCGTCGTAGTAGGTGTAGATTTTGCCGCCCGAGCGGATGGAGCGATAGACCCGCCCGTCCGCGTCCACGTGGCGCTTCATGTGGTTGTGGCGGGTGTCGGTGCGGGAGATGGGCACCGCTTCCAGGTTGAAGTAGTACTTCTTGGTTTTGCGGTAGAACAGGATCACGTCGTGCTTGCGGCTGAAGAACCGCCGGGCGCGGCCGCCGCTCTGATACGACCAGATGATCTCGTTGAGGAAGTTGCTTTCGCCGAAAACCTCGTCCATCAGCAGCCGCAGGTGCGCGTACATCCGGCTGTCGATATGCAGAAAGAGGGTGCCCTCCTTCTTGAGCAGCTCGCGGGAGAGCAGCAGCGTCTGCTTCATCATCGACAGGTATTCCGCGCGATCCGGCCAGCGGTCGTCATAAGCGGGCAGGCTGAGGCTGGGCGAGCCGGTCTTATAGCCCTTTTCGCCGATGCGCGCCTTCATATCGAACTGCTTGCCCGTGTTGAACGGCGGGTCGAGATAGATGGTCTGCACCTGCCCGCCGAAGCGCGATAGAAGAGCCTCCCCTTCCTCCGGCAACTTTGCCTGAATCAGCGTGCCCGTGCTCTCCCGGCCCATGTGGCGCTCCGCGACGCAGCTGATATATGTGCAGGGCATGGCCATCCACCTTTCTAAGCGACTCGCGCTTCTTTTGATTCGTGCGCGTCCGCAGACACGCTCCCTAATTTAATATTATACTGTTTTTTACGGGTTTTTACAAGGGGTCTGATGAAACGGCGGGCGAAGCGTTTTTGATCGCGCAAAAAAGCGGCCGAAGGGTTTCCAAAAGCCCTTCAGCCGCTCTGTCCCTGTCTTCGGGGAAAAGCGCCCCGTCATCCGCTCTGTTTTTCAATCAGCTCTTTGCGGTAGTTTCCGTTTTCGACCGTCAGCACGACGTTATCCGCCTGCGTGTACGTCGAGGACATGTGCACCGGAAGCCCCTGCTCGTCATAGACCACCTTGAACGTCTTGAACAGCGGGGCGGACGGCGCGCAGCCCAGCATTTTGGCCTGCTCGTTGGTCGCATAGGCGAGCGTGATTTCGCGATACGCGCGCCTCATGCGCACGCCGTACTGCTCGCACATGATGTTGTAGGTGGAAACGCCGTCCTCGATCTGCTCAAGGAAACCGGGATAGCGCTTGGCGGAATAGGTCGCCCGGTCGATCATCCACGGCTTATCATCCAGGATCATAAGCCGCGTCAGAACGAGCACCTCGTCCCCCTCTTCGAGATTGAGCATTTTCTGCTCATTCCGGTTCGCCTTGTATTCCTTTTTGCTGATGACGATGCTGTGCAGCCGCCCGCCATCCTGCCCGTATCGGCCGGAAAAGCCCACGGTCGCATTCTCGCTGATGGACATGACCGGAACAGCCGCGCGTTTCTGGGTAACAAACGTTCCCTTCCCCTGTTTCTTTTCAAGATAGCCTTCTTCGACGAGTTCATCAATTGCGCGGCGCACCGTGATCCGGCTCACCCCGTAGCTTTTGCATAGCTCCGCTTCGGACGGGAGCTTCTCCCCCGCGTCGAGCACATGGTTATCCAGTCGCTCGCGAAGCATCATCATCATCTGCTCATACAGAGGGACGGCGTTGTTGTTATCCAGCGGCTTCATGTCCTTTTTGCTTTCCCTTCTTTAGTCAAGCGGATGCGGATAGCCGAAGCCGCCGTGGAATTTGCAGGTGTTGGCCGCCGCGGTGGCCGCAAAGCGAAGCGCGTCCTCCATGCCGTCGCCCAAAATGCGGCGGGTCAGGAAACCGGCGATGAAGCTGTCGCCCGCGCCCATCGTGTCGATGGCTTCGACGGGCACGATGCCCTGATGGTAGCGCTTTCCTTCCTCCGAGAAGATCGAGCCTCTGGAGCCGAGCGTCACGCCCACGACCTTCGTGCCGAGCGCGTGGCAGCGATCCATCAGCGCCTCGATCTCCTCCTGCGTCATGTGCGAGCCGGAGAAGAACGCATACGTCACATACGGGCAGACGCGCGCCAGATAATCCGGGTCGATGCGCTCGGAGAAATCGAAGGAAACCTGACAGCGCTTGGCCATCTCCGGCAGCTCATACTCGATCGAGGAGAAGCAGCTCGTGTGGCACAGGCCATACTGCTCGATGTAATCCAAATCCTCCGGGGTCAGGCGGATGCGGGCGAGGTGCTGCGCGGTATTGCGCGGGCCGCCCACAAACTTGCGGTCGCCGTCAATGAGGCGAACCCCCGGCGAACCGCTGGGCGCGTACATCGTGCGGCTGCGCTCAAAGTGAACGTTTTCCTGCGTGAGCGCCCATTTGAGGTGCTCCGCCTTGCCGTCGTTGCCGAACATGCCGATATAGGCGACGTCTTCAATGCCGTCCCGGCGGCAGTTCACCGCGACGTTGACCGCGTTTCCGCCGGGATAATACACGTGGTCATCCAGATAGCAATCCACAACGTTATCGCCGACGGCGATCATTTTTCCAGCCATTGTCGTGTTCCTCCGTTTCGTTCTCTTAGCCCTTGACCGAGCCGGCCGTCATGCCGCGGATAAACTGCTTCTGCATCAGCAGGAACAGGATAATCAGCGGTGCGGCGGAAATCGTCATGCCCGCCAGCAATACGCCCCAATCGGTCTGGAGCGCGTCGCGCAGGTTCATCAGACCGGCCGGAATCGTGCGGAACTTGTCGCTGTCAATGAAGATGATGGCGTAAAGGAACTCGTTCCATGCATAATACGCCGTCAGGATGGTGCATGTCAAGAGGATCGGCTTGCTCATCGGCAGGAAGATGTTGTAAAAGACCTTGAAGCTGGAGCAGCCGTCCAGAATCGCCGATTCCTCGATCTCCTTGGGGATCGACAGGAAGTGCGAACGAATCAGCATGACGATCAGCGGGATTCGATACGCCGTATAGGGGATAATCAGGGCGAGATACGTGTTGTGGATATGCAGCGCCTGAATGATCTTATACAGCGGAATCAGCGTGACCTGCGGGGAGAGCATCATGCCGCCCATGCACAGGATGAAGATGAGCTGGTTGCCCCTAAAGCGGAAGCGGGCCAGCGAATAGGAGGCCAGCGCGGAAACCAGAATCGCGCCGACAATCGTAGAGCCCGTCACCAGCACGGAGTTGAGGAAGTACTTGGAAATACCGCGCTGCCATGCGAGCGCATAGTTATTCCAGAGCGGACTTTTGGGCATCGCCCAAATGTTTTTGTAAATTTCCTTGTAGCTTTTCAGGGAATTGCAGATCATCCAGAATAACGGATACGCAACCAGCAGGAAGTAGATGAACAGAAGCACAATGATGATGGCCATGAGCGGCGTCATCTTGTTGCCCGGCAGGCGGCTTCTCTTTCTCTTGATCTCGCGAGGTGCGGTCGCAGCCTTTTCCATCGTCAATCCTCCTTTCCGGAACCGAACGCGCGATTCTGAATCAGCGCCAGAATCATGGAGATGATGAGCATACCGACCGCAATCGTGGAAGCATAGCCCATCTTATCGAGCGCAAAGCCGTTCTTGTACATGTATACGGCCAGCGTGGTGGAGGCGTTGCCCGGTCCGCCGCCGGTGAGGATATACACGTCGTTGAAGACCAGGAACGCGCCGGTAACCGTCGTCACGCACATGACGAAGGTCATTTCCTTCACCTGCGGCAGCGTGACGTTGATGAAACGACGCAAACGCCCCGCGCCGTCGATCTCGGCCGCCTCGTAGAGATCCTCCGGAATGCCCTGAATGGCGACGATGAACAGCATCATCGTGTAGCCCATGGAATGCCACTGGCTCATGGCAATCGCGGAGAAAATCGCCGTATCCGTCGCGCCCGTCCATGCGTGCGCCAGATTGCCCAGGCCGATCATCTTCAGCCCCGCGTTGATCAGGCCGATCTTCGGGTGATAGACGAACGAGAACAGCAGCGCAACGACGGTCATGGAAATCAGAACCGGCAGGAAATACATCGTGCGCAGCATCGTGCTCACGTGGCGCAGCAGCTTATCTTCCAGCACGGCCGCGATGCACAGCGACAGCCCCACCTGAAAGATCACCGAAATCACGCAATACCAGATGTTGTTGACGATCGCGGTGCGAATCACGGGATCGGCCAGCATTTCCTTGTAGTTGGTCAGCCCAACGAACGTTTTCGTCGGCGAAAACGCGCTGAAGCTCTGCGTGGAATAGAAGAAATTGGCCACCAGCGGGATATAGACGAAAATACCCAGCAACAGAATGCACGGAATCACGTAGAGATACGGCGTAGCACGGTTCATGCCAGCGCTTCTAGTCTGTTGCACAACGGTCACCTCCTGATTGAATATCGCTTTGCGTTCACTTACACCGGGTTGCCTTTCAAGGGATACGCCCCTCTCTTGAAAGACAACCGCAGCATGGTTGATCTTTCGCCGCTTTCACGGCAGTTGGGAGAAAAGAAGAACCGGCGCCCGGCTCGACAGCACGGACGCCGGCTTGGTTCCATTACTTGAGGGCAGCGGCAGCGGTCTGCACGGAAGCCATCACGTCTTCGGCGGTCATGTCGCCGGTCAGCAGGAGCTGGCCGCCGTTCATGAAGGCGTTGGCGATGGTCGCTTCGGTCGCGCAATCCTGCCAGACGGCCGGCTCGGTCGCGGCCAGAATCAGGTTAATCGCCTCGAGCTGCTTCTCGTCGCAGTTGGTCTCGTCCCAAGCGCCCTTGACGCAGGAGATTTCGCCGCACTCGGCGATCATGCGATGGCCGCCTTCCTTAGAGATGACGAACTCCATGAACTTGATGGCCGCTTCCTGAACCTCAGGCTTGGCGGTCGCGGAGATCATCATGCCTTCCGGCGCGCCGGTCAGCTGACCCGGATCGCCCTTGCCGTCTTCCACGGCCGGGAAGTTGAAGAACGCATAGTTGAGCTCTTCGTCGTCGCGCATGTACTTCATCTCGGCGAGCTGCATGTAGCACATCGGGGAAACGCCCATGATGAACGCATTACGCGCAAACTCGTGATCGACGGAGCACGGATCGGAGGTCATGTACTCGCCCAGCTTCTTGAAGATGTTCAGCACCTCGATGTAAGCCGGATCGCTGAAGTCGCCGCCGCCGGTGTAATCCTTCGCGAGGACTTCCGGATCGACAACGCGCTGGCAGATGGTGCCCAGATAGTGAGAGACCGCCCACGGCGCGGAGAAACCGGCGGAGATCGGCTCGTCATAGCCGTTTTCCTTCAGCTTTTCGCAGACCGCATACAGCTCGTTCAGCGTGGTCGGGATTTCGATACCCAGCTCGTTGAACACGTCCACGTTGTAGAAGAACGCCTTGCCGTCCATGGACCACGGCGCGCCGTACTGCTTGCCGTTGTAGTTGAACGGAGCCCACTGACCTTCAACGATCTGGCTGGACCACTCGCTGTCGCGCGCCATCACGTCGTCCAGCGCCAGCACGCGGCCGGAACGGGTCAGGTTCTCGCCGAACACGCCGGACCAGGAGAAGAACACATCCGGCAGCGCGTCCGTAGAAACCAGAACGCGGATTTTCTCTTTGTAGGAATCGTTCAGAACGCAGTCGGAAACGATGTCGATATCCGGGTTAGCGGCTTCGAACTCGTCGATCAGGCTGTTGATGTAGCTGTTCTTCGGCTCGTTCGGCCAACGATGGAAGAAGTTGACGGTCACTTTATCGGCCAGCGCCACGGTGCACAGCAGAGACAGGCAAATCGCCATCGCCAGCGCCAGAGCAATACGCTTTTTCATGGGTTTTTCCTCCTCGTTTTATGAAATCGGTGATACAGCCGACGCGCTGCCGACTGTATCACGCTGCAAATCGAATGTCTTTGATCTTAGTACTCCATGCACCACATGTAGCGGCGGACGGAGAGCGGATGTCCGCGGTAGTAGGCGATTTCGTCCGCATAGGAGCGCAGGACAACGCCGGCCACCAGCACCGCAAAGTAGTTGCGCAGATCCTCGTCGATGCCTTCCATATCGAACTCGTTGCAGTCGATCGGAATCACATGCTCGGAGAAGCGCTTGATGAACGCCTCGGCGCGCACATCCAGCACGCGGGTCTCGCCGTTCATGGAATCGCTGTACGCGCCGACGGCGCTGTCGATCTCAACCAGCGGACGCTTGTAATCCGCGCCGTACTCGGTGATCCAGTTCTTCTTGACGTTCTCGTCGCAATCCTTGCCGTAGTTCTTGAGCACGATGAACGGAACATCCGTGTCGGTCACTTCGAACGGGCCATGGAAGAACTCGCCGGAGTGGATCGGCTCGGAGTGGATCCACTGCATCTCCTGCAGCAGGCAGATGGCGAAGGAATACGCCACGCCGTAGCAGGGGCCGGAGGACATGGTGTAGATGAGCTTGTTGTTCTTATACTTCTTGCCGAAGGCCTTCGCGCTCTCGGCGAACTTCGCCTTGTTGGCCTCGTAAACCTTGCCCAGATTGTCGCAGGCCTTGATGGCGCGCTCATACTTTTCGTTGGGCTGCAGCACGTTCAGGATGGAGAACACGAGGCGATAGAGCATGCCGTTGTTGTTGTCGCCCGGATCGGACTCGGGGCCCCAGACGTAGGAAATCGGATGCTGGGTCGCCTTCCACAGCGGGGAATCCACGCGGTAGGAGAAGCTGATGGTCAGCGCGCCCTTGTCGCCGGCGAGCTGGGTCGCGCGGGTCGTCTCCAGCGTGTTGCCGGAGTGAGAGCAGGTCACCACGAGGCTGTTCTCGCCCAGGCCCTTCGGGCAGCGATGAATGAATTCATTCGCATTGAAGACAAAGGACGGGAGCGTGGTCTCGCGGTCAAAGATGAACTGAGCGGGGTCGAAGATCGCCTTGGAGCCGCCGCAGGCCACAAAGTACACGTTCTCGATCTTACGGGTCTTCACAGCCTCCACAGCCTCGTTGAGTTGCTTGATCTGATCCTGGTTCATAGTTGAAATCCTCCTTCATAAATTTCCTTCAAACGTCTTGTGCGATGTCATAGCTTGGTGTATAATGTCTTATGACATCTTGTTGACATCATATTACAAGATTCCGCCCCATTTGTCAAGCGGTTCGGTAAAACTTCTTAAAATTTTTTCCGTTTTTTACAATAATTGAGCAAAATGGCAAATTCTGCATCCAAAACGCAGGCGCCCGTTATCGGAATGTATGCAGATTCCGGATTTGCTCATTTATTGCCCCATCGTCAAATTCAGCAAGGAGGATGTCTTATGCTCAAAAACCTGCGCATCGAGGTGGACGCGCACACGCACACCGTCATGTCTGGCCACGCATGGTCAACGATTCAGGAAAACTGCGCCGCCGCCGCTCAAAAGGGCATGAAAGCCCTGTGCATGACCGACCACGGCTTCTGCATGAAGGGCACCGGCACCATCTGGACGCCGTGGTCGTTTTCCCAGCTTCCGGACGTCATCGGCGGGATTCGGGTTTACCCCGGCATGGAGTTTAACCTCTGGGATACCGAAGGCCACCTGGACGAATACCTCCCCGGCGCGTTCCAGCACATCCGTTTCGGCATCGCCAGCATGCACAAAAACGTCATGCCCGTGCTGGATGCGGACGCGCACACCGAGGCGTATATCCGCGCCATGGATCACGCCTGCATCGACCTGATCGGCCACCCCGGTATTCCCTCCTACCCCATCGACGCGGAGCGGCTGGTTCGCGCCGTCGCCGAGCGGGGCAGGCTGATCGAGATCAACAACAACTCCTTCGTCGCCCGGCCGGGCTGCGATGTCAACTGCCGCAAAATCGCGCGGCTCTGCATGCAGTACGACGTTCGCGTCTGCGTGGACAGCGACGCGCACTTCTGCGCCAACGTCGGCGAGGTGCCCAAGGCGCTGGAGATGCTGGATTCGATCGACTTCCCGCCGGAGCTGATCGTCAATTCAACCTTCGAGCGCTTTAAGGCCTATATCGCCGAGCGCGAGGCGCGCATGAAGACGGCTTCCGTCCTCTGATCGTCGCGCGGGTGCACCCGCGCGACTTATTGCTTAGATGGAAATAACCTGACCAAAGAGCTCCCTCCTCGAGGGCGCAGAGCTTGCCGCCCGCTGTGCGGGAGGCAGGCAAGCGGAACGCCGAAGGTCTGGCACGGCGTAGCCGTGACTGAGGGAGTCGGTTTTGCGCCGCTCTGCACAAAAAAGCTCCGTCTCCTGCCGAAGCGGGAAACGGAGCTTTGCTTTTCTCTTCTCTTTTTCTTACAGGAAGATGTACTTGAGCACGAACAGCACGGCCAGCACATACATCAGCGGCTTGACCTGCTTGCCCTTGCCGGAGAGCACATGCAGCACCACATAGGAGATGATGCCCATGGAAATGCCCTCGGAGATGCTGTAGAACAGCGGCATGGCGACGATGGCCAGATACGCCGGGATGGCCTCGGCCATGTTATCCTCGTCAAAGCGGATCTCGGTGACGGTGGAAACCATCAGGTAGCCGACCATCATCAGCGCCGGAGCGGTCGCGAAGGACGGGATCGCCGTGAAGATCGGCGCGAAGAACATGGAAGCGAGGAACAGCAGGCCGGTGGTCAGCGCGGTCAGACCCGTGCGGCCGCCGACGGCCACGCCGGAAGCGGACTCGACGAACGTGGTGATGGTCGAAGTGCCCATCACAGCGCCGACGGTGGTGCCGATGGCGTCCGCCATGAGCGCCGGCTTGATGCCCGGCAGGCGGCCTTCCTCGTCGAGCATATCGGCCTTGGTGGCCACGCCGATGAGCGTGCCGAGGGTATCAAAGATATCCACGAACAGGAAGGAGAACACGACGATGATGAAGTTGACGATGCCGACGTTGGAGAAATCCACGTTGAAGCACTGGCCGAAGGTCAGACCCAGCTTGGAGAAATCCGTCAGCGCCATCGTCGGGAAGAGCGTGTAGAAGCCGTTGGCCGGATCCGGCACGTAGATGCCCGCAACCTGGCAGATCATGCCGATCACCCAAGTCGCCAGAATGCCCAGCAGGATCGCGCCGCGCACATGGTGGAGATACAGCGCCGCCATGATGAACAGGCCGATCAGCGCCAGCAGCGCGCAGATGCCGTGCGTGCTGAAATTCTCGGTGAAGCTCGTGATCGTCACCAGCGTGGCGGAATCCACCGCCAGACCGGCGTTCTGCAGGCCGATGAAGCAGATGAACAGGCCGATACCGACGGAAACGCCGCGCTTGAGCGTCAGCGGGATGGCGTTGAAGATCGCCTCGCGCACGTTCGTCAGGCTCAGCACGACGAAGATCAGACCCTCGACAAAGACGGCCAGCAGCGCGACCTGCCACGTGTAGCCCATGCCCAGCACGACGGTGTAAGCCAGGAACGCATTGAGGCCCATGCCCGCGGACAGCGCGAACGGCAGATTCGCCATCAGCGCCATGCAGGCCGTGCCGATAAAGGAGGACAGCGCCGTCGCCAGCAGCACGGCGGTAGCGTCCATCCCCGCGGCGGACAGGACGCTCGGGTTAACGGCCAGAATGTAGGCCATGGTCATAAATGTGGTGATACCCGCCATCACTTCCGTTTTGGCGGTGGTTTTGTGTTTGCTCAGCTGAAAGACCTTTTCAAACACAGTTTTCATTCCCTTCTCTTCTTCTTTCGTTCCCCCACGTTTTCAACCGGGAGAGACTGTATTCTAGCACATTTCGTCGGTTCATTTCAATGTTTTTCCGAATTTTTATCACACTTCTTTTGTAAAACGTTCGGGTTTTACCTTTCCCCCGCCTCATGCGCAAAAACGGACGCGCTCCGCCCGCCCCGCACGCCGAATCGGCCGTGCAGGCGCGCATTGCGCGTCCGCTCTGCTGTTTTGGGAATAGAAAGGCTTTTCGCCCCGCGCCTCTCCCATGGCGGCGCTCGCGAGACCGACGGGGGACGTTACGCCATCAGCGCCTTGCAGGCTTCAACCAGCTCGGCGTTCTCCTTGGCGGAATCCTCCGGATGCTTGGCGTTCGTGTTGACGTAGAGCTTGATCTTCGGCTCCGTGCCGGACGGGCGGATGCAGACCCACGCATCGTCCACCAGCTCGAAATAGAGCACGTCGCTCTTGGGCAGACCGGCCGGGGTCACATGGCCGTCGCAGTCGGTGCGGGTATCGGCGAGGTAATCGCGAACCGCCAGCACCTTCTTGCCCGCCAGCTCCTTCGGCGGGTTCTCGCGCAGGCTCTTCATAATCTCCTTCATCTTCACCACGCCGTCCTTGCCCGGCAGGGTGACGGAAACGACCTTCTCGACGTAATAGCCGTAGGTCTTGTAGATCTCCTGCAGGATGTCGTAGAGCGTCTTGCCCTGCGTCTTGGCCCACGCGGCCGCCTCCGCAATCAGCAGGGAGGCGTTCACGCCGTCCTTGTCGCGCACGAAGGTGGAGGACAGGAAGCCGTAGCTCTCCTCAAAGCCAAAGACGAAGGTGTGGTCGCCCTTCTCCTGGAACTGCTGAATCTTCTCGGCGATCCACTTGAAGCCCGTCAGCGTGTTGAAGCAGACGAGACCGAAGCTCTCCGCGATCTTGCGCGCCAGCTCGGTGGAGACGACGGACTTGACCACCGCGCCGTCCGCCGGGAGGTTGCCCAGCGCCTTGCGGCTCTTGAGGATGTAGTACAGCAGCACACAGCCGATCTGGTTGCCGGTCATCAGGTAATACTTGCCCGCGTCATCCTTGACGGCGATGCCCACGCGGTCGCAGTCCGGATCCGTGCCGAAGATGCAGTCCGCGCCCACCTCGTCGGCCAGCTTCATGGCCAGCGTGAACGCCGCCGGGTCCTCCGGGTTGGGCACCTTGACGGTGGAGAAATTCGGGTCGGGCAGCTCCTGCTCCTTGACGACGTAGACATTCTCAATGCCGATCTCCTTGAGGATGCGGCGGACAGGCTTGTTGCCGGAGCCGTGGAGCGGCGTATAGACGATCTTGAGCGCCTTGCCCGCGGTCTTCATCAGCTCGGGCTGGACGGACAGCGTCTTGACCTGCGCGATATAGTCGTCGTCCACTTCCTTGCTGCCGATGATTTGCAGCAGCCCCTTCGCCTTCGCCTCGGCCTCGTCCATCTCCACCGCGTCCTCGTAGCGGTTGGCGCGGATGCGCGCGAGCACCTGATCGGCGTACTCCGGCGGCATCTGCGCGCCGTCCTCCCAATAGACCTTGTAGCCGTTATACTGCGGCGGGTTGTGGCTGGCGGTGATGACGATGCCCGCGATGGCGTGCAGATGGCGCACCGCGTAGGAGAGAATCGGCACCGGGCGCAGCTCGTCGAACAGATACACGTGGATGCCCTCGTGGCAGAGCACGAGCGCGGAAGCCTTCGCGAACTCCGGGCTCATCCGGCGGGAATCATACGCGATGACCACGCCGCGCTGGCGGTATTCCGGGTTCTGGCTGTTGATGTAATCGGCAAAGCCCTTGGTCGCGCGGCGAACGTTGTACAGGTTCATGCGGTTCGTGCCCGCGCCGAGCACGCCGCGCATGCCCGCCGTGCCGAAGGACAGCTCGGTATAAAAACGATCCTCGATTTCCTTTTCATCGCCCGCGATGGCCTTCAGCTCATCGACGGTCGCCCGGTCGTCGGCAAATTCCTTGAGCCAGGTTTCGTATGCTTCACGATACGTCATGGTTTTCATCCTCCGTCTCGTCTGTAATGCTTTTTCTCCCCCGCCTGCGCGGGGACAGAAGCCTTCCCCTCAATTATAATGCAGAGTACACGATTTTGAAAGAGGAATTTTGCCAATCTGCTCGATTTTCATGCAGCTTTTGTGTTTTTTTCCTTGTCCTTCGGCGCTGAAGAGACTATAATGGAGGCACGAGCAAAAAAACGGGCGACGACGCCCGAAGGCTGAACGGAGGAACACCATGAAGACGAATTGGGATTTGACCGTTTTTTACAAGGATTTTGACGATCCTGCGTTTAAGGCGGATCTGGGCGGGCTGGATGCGTCCATCGCCGCGCTGGCCGAGGCCGTCGCCGCGCCGTGCGAGGACGAGGCCGCCAAGCTGACCGCGCTGGTCGGCCAGGTCGAAGCGCTGGGCATGACCTTTGAGCGCCTGATGCTGATGGTCGAGCTGACGCTTTCCGTGGACGCCCAGAACAAGCCCGCCAACGCCGCGATGGCGCCGCTGATGCGCTCCGCCATGCTGATGGAGCAAGCGAACAACGCGCTGGGGCGCTATCTCTCCAAGCTGGAGAACCTGAGCGAGCTGGTTCATTCGAACGAAACGCTCTCCGCCCGCGCCTTCGCGCTGCTGGAGATGGCCGAAAACGCCAAGCATCAGCTTCCGGAAGCCCTCGAAGAGCCGGTGATGAAGATGCAGCTTTCCGGCGGTCAGGCGTTCTCCCAGCTTCGCGACAAGCTGGATGCGACGCTGACGGTCGATTACGACGGCAAGGCGATTCCGCTTTCCGCCGCCCGCGCGATGGCCTACGACGCGGACGCGGACGTGCGCCGCAAGGCCTACGACGCCGAGCTGGCCTCGTATAAGAAAATTGAAATCCCGATGAGCTACTGCCTCAACAACATCAAGGCCGAGGGCGAAACCATGGCGAAGCTGCGCGGCTACAAGGGCGTGCTGGATATGGCGCTCGCCCACTTCCGCATGGATGAAAAGACGCTCGACGCGATGTGGACGGCCATCCGCGAGGCGCTGCCGGAGCTGCGCGAGTATTTCAAGGCGAAGGGCCGCCTGCTCGGCCACGAGAACGGCCTGCCGTTCTATGATCTCTTCGCCCCGGTCGGCCATGCCAGCCGCACCTACACCGTCGAGGAGGCGCGCGCGCTGCTGCTCGACCTCTTCGGCCGCTTCTGCCCGGAGATGGGCGACATGATGCGCGCCGCGTTTGACGAGGGCTGGATCGACATGTACCCGCGCGAGGGCAAGAGCGGCGGCGCGTTCTGCGCCGGTTATTACGAGAAGAATATCAGCCGCGTGATGACCAACTTCGCAGGCAGCGCCTCCGACGTGAGCACGCTGGCGCACGAGCTGGGGCATGCGTTCAACAACCGCATGCTGCGCCACAAGCCGCTGATGATGAACGACACGCCGATGCCGCTGGCCGAAACCGCCTCCACCTTCAACGAGACGCTCCTCATCGCGCAGCTTCTCAAGGACGCCACGCCGGAGGAAGAGCTGACGCTGCTGGATTCCTGCCTCGTCGAGCAGACGCAGACGATGGTGGATATCTATTCCCGCTTCCTGTTCGAGCAGAAGGTCGTCGCCGCGCAGGCCGATCACGCGCTGGATGTGGACGAATTGAAGGAAACCATGCTCTGGGCGCAGGATCAGAGCTACGGCGACGGCCTCGATCCGGCTTTCCGCCATCCGTACATGTGGGCATGCAAGAGCCACTATTACTCCCCGAACGTGCATTTCTACAACTTCCCGTATGCCTTCGGCGGCCTGTTCGCGCGCGGCCTGTATGCGCGCTACGAGCAGGAGGGCGAGGCATTTGTGCCGGTCTACTGCGACCTGCTCTCCCGCTTCGGCAGCGACACCATCGCCAACGTCACTGCGAGCGTCGGCATCGACGTGACCACGCCGGATTTCTGGCGCAGCGCCGTGGAGAGCGTTCTGGTTCAGGTTCGCCGCTTCGTCGAGCTGGCCAATCAGGAAACCGCCGCGAAGTAAGCGTTTGCTTTTCACGCGCCAACGTCGCATGCGTTTACCCCCATCGCTTTCATGCGAAAAGCGGACGCCCCCCGGCCGTCCGCTTTTTTGATTGCACCTGATGAAAAGATATGCTATAATCGCGTTATGTAGACAAGCAGGGCCTACAAGGCGACTTCCTCCGCAAGGGCGTACAGAAGCGGAGGTGATCGAGATGACGAATGTAGAGCTGTTTAATTCGCTCCTCACCGTTATCGGTATCATAATCGGCGCGGTTTCTCTGGGCATTACCCTGAATCGCCACTGAAAAAAGAGCCGCCTCGCAGCTGGAACCTGCTTGGCGGCAATTTGGTCTAAAATCTAATTTGCCCTTGTGGCGGAGAACCGTCACCTCGTAGGGGATCAACCTACTTGTCTACATTGTACGCCTTCCCGGTTTGTTTGTCAAGGTCAAGCAAACCGGGTCGTTTTTTTATTCGCAATATTTTTCCCGCTTATTTTCCGAATTGAACGCCGCGAACAGGCAGCTCACCGTCACCACCAGCAGCAGCCCCGCCCAGAGAATCCCCATCCACTCGTCCTTCGTCAGCCCGAACACCATCGGCTGATACACGCGCACACAGGCCGCCTCGCCGAGCTGCGTTTCGCCCGCGTCGGTCTGCCAGGCCAGCGTCGCGCCCAGGAGGCGCTCTTTGATGTTTTCCTGCGGCTCGTCCGCGCGAACGTGCAGCGTCACCACGCGCGTCGCCGCATCCTCCCCCGCCGCGTCGATGTGCAGGGAAAAGACCGCCGCGCCGTTCTCCTGCCGAATCTCCGGCTCGGCCAGCGTTTCCTCATCCGCCAGCACCGGCTCCGCGTCCGCGCCGAGGCCGTCGTCCGCCTCCGGCGGCAGCGCGTTTTCCGCCTCGCTGCCCGTCGCTTCCTCCTGCTCTGTCTCCGGCTCCGTCTCCTCGGCCTTCACCAGCGAAAGTCCCTCCGGCAGCACGCAGGAAACCCGCACGTCCGCCCCAGCCAGACCGCTGTTGACCAGCACCACGCGCAGCGCCATCGTCTCGCCTGCTTTCAGGCTGTCCGTCTGCGGGAGCAGCCGCGCGCTGATCTTCGCGCCGCAGAGCTGCACGCGCGGCAGCGCGACCCGCTTGCCGTCCACCCGGAGCGCGCCCGTCAGCAGGCGCATGGCGTCCTCGTCCCCGTCCAGCGCATCCTCGTTCACCGTCATCGGGAAAACCAGCGTCGTCGTAAACGGCTCGTCTCCCGCCGCGGCGGCCGCCTTCACCTCGCCGCGAATCTGCCGCTGGCTGCGCGTAAAGCCCTCCGGCAGGTCACCCGAAAGCGTCACGTCCGCGGGCAGAATCAGCTCGACCGGCACGGTTTTTTCCGCCGTGCCCGCGTTGGCGATCTCCACCGCGTAGGCCATCGTCTTTCCGGCCGTCAGCCGCCCGTTTTCCGCGCCCGTCACGCTCGTCTTGGCTGAAATATCCGCCACGCACAGCGCAATCGGCAGGCTCTGGCGATAGAACCGCGAGCCAACGCTCATCTCCGCCGTCACCGTGCCCTGCGCGCTTTCCCCGCCGGGCATCAGCGTCAGCGTGCGCGTGAACGTCGTCACCGACGGCACGAGCGCGCCCGTTTCATCCATCTCCGCCGCCGGGAGCGCCGCTTCCCACGCCAGCGCCTCGTTCGCCTGCGCCGCCAGCCGCTCCGGCAGGCTCAGCGTCAGCGCGACGCGCGTCTCCGCCGGGCGCGGGTTTTCGGCGCGAATCGTGAGGGTCACGTCCCGTCCCGCCTCCACGCGCGCATCCGACGTGGTGACGGAGAGCGTCAAATCCTTCTCCATCGCCGCCGAGCCTGCGGAAAGCCCCTCGCTCAGTCCGGTCTGAACGGCCTGCAAAAAATCGGGCAGCCCCTGCGCCGAGCCGACCGTCGGAATCAGCAGGCACAGCGCGGCCAAAACCATCAAGCACCATTTTTTCACTGGGATCAACCTCCTTGCGTGGCTTACTTTGGCCAAAATGGCCGCCGTATATACCGCGCCGCAAGGGGAATCCGCGCTTTTTTCGCCATATAAAAACGGACGCGCGTTGCGCGACTTATCGCTTAGACGGGAAATAACCTGACCAAAGAGCTCCCTCCTTGAGGGCGCAGAGCTTGCCGCCCGCTGTGCGGGAGGCAGGCAAGCGGAACGCCGAAGGTCTGGCACGGCGTAGCCGTGACTGAAGGAGTCAGGCAGGCGCGCCCGTTATCGAAATTTTCGCATAATTTCGAATCTGCTCATTTACCGGCCATATAAAAACGGACGCGCGTTGCGCGTCCGGATTTTATTCAGGATTATTCCTCGTCACCGCTGAGCGCCTCGTCGATGGCCTCCCAGACCTCTTCGTTTTCCTCGACGACCTCTTCCTCCACGTCGAACACATCTTCCTCGCCGTCGAGCACGATGATATCCTCCTCGCCGGCGTTCTTGGCCTGCACGATCAGCTCCATCGTGTCCACATCCACGGCGAAAATCGTCTCCGGGGACGCGGAATGTTCCTTGAGATAGCGCGCGACGGCGGCGGCCTGCTTGCGGTTCATCTTAAAGACGATGGCGCGATGCTCGCTCGTCGTGATTTCCATGTTCATATTTTCCATAAAGGGCACACCTCTTTCATCTTGATTTTGCAGGGCATAGCATAACATTTTTAACCTTTGCTGTCAAGCAGGCCGACGATTTTCGCGCCCATGCGTTCCGCCTCGGCCGCCTCGTGCGTGACCATCAGTACGGTCTTCCCCCGGCAGAGCCGCTTCGTTTCGTCGATGACGCGCGCCCGCGTCGCCTCGTCCAGTCCCTTGAACGGCTCGTCCAGCGCGATCACGTCCGCGCCGCAGAGCAGCGCCCGCAGAATCGCCACGCGCCGCCGCATGCCGCCGGAGAGCTCCCGCACCGGCTGGTTTTCGCAGCCCGTCAGCCCCATCGCGGCCATCTCCCGCAGGATCACGGCGCGCTCGAGCCTCGGCTCGGGCAGGCGGATGTTATCCACCGGGGTCATAAAATCCAGCAGCCGATCCTCCTGAAAGACCGCCGCCAGCCGTTTGCCCGAAAGGCCGGTGATTTCGCCGCTGTCCGCCGTTTCCAGCCCCAGCAGGATGCGCAGCAGCGTCGTCTTGCCCGCGCCGGAGGGCGCCATCAGCGCCGTCACGCGCCCCTCCTCCAGCTCGCAGGAGAAATCCTGCAGCACGGTTTTGCCGCCGAAGGCCTTGCACAGCTTATGAACCGCAATCACAGCCGCGTCAGCCTCCTCTCCAGCGCGCCCAGCGCCGCCATGAACAGCTTTTCAAAGCCGACGCTGATGAGCACGATCACCAGCGTCCACGCGAACAGCTCCGGCGTGTCGAGGTAGACCTTCGCCTGCTGCAGGCGCTCGCCGATGGAGGGCACGGGCATGCCGATAACCTCCGCCGCCACGCCCGCCTTCCAGCACAGGCCGAGGCCGAGCGCGCAGCCCGCGCGGAAATACGGCGCGACCTGCGGCAGCGCGATGCAGCGGATGCGCCGCAGGAGCGGAATCCGGAACACGCGCGCCATCTCCGCCAGCTCCCGATCCGCCGCGCGGACGCCCGCCAGCACGTTGGTGTAGATCACCGGGAACACCATCACCAGCGCGATGAACACGGACAGGTTGCGCGAGCCGAACCAGATCAGCGCCAGAATGACGAACGACGCGACCGGCACCGTTTTCATCGCCAGTACGGGCGGCGCGAGCCATTCCTCCACGCGCTTAAACCGCGCGGCCAGCGCGGCCAGCAGCGTGCCCAGCGCCGCCGCCAGAAAGAAGCCGCCGAGGATGCGCGCCATCGACCCCAGCAGCGACGCCCAAAACCGCGCCGTGGGCAGCAGCGCCAGCAGCGTGGCGATCACGCGGAGCGGCGACACCAGCAGGATATCGCTGTCAAGCGCCATGCTGGCCGCCTGCCAAACCAGCAGCCAGAGCAGCACCGCCCACAGCGGGAGCTTTCTTTTTTTCATCGCTCTGCGCTTAGTTTCCGCCGTAATAGAAGTCCTCGCCCGGCAGCGCGCCGCCGACGGCCTTCGGGTTCTGCTCAAAGAGCACATTCAGGTAGCCGGAAAGCGCCTGCCGCATCTCCCCGCCCGCAAGGAAGGTGATGTTGCAGGCCGGAATCGCCTTTTTCGCGACCGCGGCGGGCACGATTTCATATTTCCCGATCAGCTCGGCGGCCTCGTCCACATTCGCGTTCACAAATTCGACGGAAGCGGCATAGCTCTCCATAAACGCCGCGACGGCCTCCGGGTTTTCCTCGATAAACGCCTTGCGCGCCGCCACCACGCCGGTAATCAGTTGAGACGGCGCATCGCTGCCCGCCTGCACCGCGTCCCACTCGGCGTTCAGGTCAAGGCACACCTTGATCTTGTCGCTTTTCATCTGCGCGGTGGTCACAAACGGCTGGGGGAGCATGGCGACGGCGTTCTCCTCGGCCAGCAGCGCGGCCAGACACTCGGCGTGCTCGCTCTTCCACTCGATGTTCACGTCCTTCTCCGGATCGACGCCGTTTTCGGAGAGGATGTAGTTCAGCGCGTATTCCGGGGTCGCGCCCTTGCCGCTAGCGTAGATCGTTCTGCCGCGCAGATCCGCCACGCTGCTCACGCTCTCGCCGCTCTCCACGATGTAGAGCACGCCCAGCGTGTTGACGGCCAGCACCTCGACCTGCCCCTTCGTGTTGTTATAGAGCACGGCGGCCAGATTGGCGGGCACGGCGGCGATATCCGTTTCGCCCTTGACCAGCTTGGGGGAAACCTCGTCCACCGCGGAGGCGATGGTAAACGCATAGTCGTTGCCGTTCACCGCGCCGCTCTCCGCCTCGTTCATCAGCGCCGCCATGCCCATCGCGGTCGGGCCCTTGAGCGCCGTCACGCGCACGTCGGTTTCGGCCATCGCCGCGCCGGTCAGCATCATGGCCATCGCGCAGGCCGCCGCCAGAATCTGTTTCATCATAAGAGTCATCCTTTCCTTTCGTTTGTTTGTTCGGGTCGTTTGTTTGGGTCGTTTGGGGAATCGTTATTCGAATCCGGCGTTTCGCCGGAAATCGCCGTTTATCGTCCTGCCGCGCGGTCAGGGATTCGTCTCCCGCCCGCGCACATACCGGGCAATCGTGCGGGTCAGCACCGCCGCGTCGATCGGCTTGGTCAGATGCTCGTTCATGCCCGCGCTTCGGCTGCGCTCCGCGTCGTCGGCAAAGGCGTTGGCCGTCATCGCGAAAATCGGAACCGTCCGCGCGTCCGGCCGGTTCAGGCCGCGAATCCGCCGCGTCGCCTCCAGCCCGCTCATCACCGGCATCATCACATCCATCAAAATCACGTCGATTTCGCCCGGCTCGGAGGCGCTGAACATCTCCACCGCCTGCTGCCCGTTGACCGCCTTGCGAACGGCCGCGCCCTCGTTGGCGAGCATGAATTCGGCAATCTCCATGTTGATCTCGTTGTCCTCCGCCAGCAGCACGTTCACGCCGCAAATCGAGACCGGCACAGCGGCCGCGTCCTCGTCCCGCCGCGCCTGCCTGTCCCGCGTAAAGGTCAGGCAGACGGTGAAGGTCGTGCCCGCACCCTTCCGGCTCTCCAGGCGAATCGTGCCGTTCATCTTCTCCACGAGCTCCTTGACGATGGCCAGCCCCAGCCCCGTGCCCGTATACGAGGAGCGGGCGCTGGCGTCCTCCTGCGCAAACGGCTCGAAGGCGCGCTGCTGAAAGGCCTCGCTCATGCCCACGCCGGTATCGCGCACCACAAATTCATAGGCGACGGTTTCCTCCGTCCGCGCGGTTTCGCGCGCGCTCAAAAAGATTTCGCCGCCGACGCGGTTGTAGCGCACCGCGTTGCTCAACAGATTTTGCAGCACCTGCCGCACGTGCAGCGGGCTGCCGATCACGCGGTCGCTTCTGTCGCAGCGGATATCCCGGCGCAGGGTGAGCGTCTTTTCCGCCGTCTGCGCCTCGACCATGGCGGCGCTTTCCTCCACCAGATCGCGCACACAGAACGTCTTCGCTTCGAGCTGCACCTTGCCGCTCTCCAGCTTGTTCATATCCAGCACGTTGTTGACCAGTTCGAGCAGGAAGCCGGAAGCCACCATGATCTTCTCCCGACATTCCTCCTGCTTGGCCTCGTTTCCGACGTAATGGCGGGCGATTTCGACCATGCCGCGAATCCCGTTGATCGGGGTGCGGATGTCGTGGCTCATGCGGCGCAGAAAATCCGTCTTGGCCGCGTCCGCGCGTCTGGCCTGCGCAACGGCCTCGCGAAGCTGACGCTGCTGCTCCAGCTCGCGCTCCTTTTCGGCGGTGCAATCCCGCGTCGCGATGAGAACCGCCGTCAGGCTGCCCTTCTTATCCCGGTCCTTTTCGAGCAGGCCGGAGTGATACCACCGGCCTGAGCGCGAGCGGTAGGTACAGCCGATGCTGCTGTTTCCCTTGAGCCGCGCCTCCACGGTGCTCATATCCAGAAACGCCCGAACCTCCTCGCGGTACTCGGGCGCGATGTGGCGCTCCAGATAGTTGCGGATGTTGTCCTCAACGTCGTCGTTGCCGAGGCCGCAGCCGTCGTGCGGGTCGAGAACGACCTCGATTTTGCCGCAGGGCACCCCGACAACATGGATAGAGGTATACGCCTTGCCCAGCGCGTTGATGATGTTCAGCCGCTTTTGGCTCTGTTCGAGAATCGCGTGTTCCGAGATGAAGCGCAGCATGACGAACCCCATCCAGATCAGCACGAACAGCGCCATCGTCGCGCCCACAATCATCGTGCGCGCGCCGAACACCCTCGACTCCGGGAAGAAGACGTAGATCGTGTAGCCGCCGCTTTGGCATTTGCCGCCCAGCCACGTTTTGTTCCCGCGCGAAACGCGGTACAAGCCGCCCGCGCCGTATGGGGCGTATTCGTCGCTCAGCGCCAGCGCCCCCTCGCGGGTCAGACCGGCGAGCGCCGGGGCGTTGGTAGCCGCCACCCTGTCCTCGCCGAGCACGACCACCACGCCTTTCATATCGAATTGAAAGCCGGTGAACAGGTTCTCCAGCGTCAGCTCGCTGCCCTCGTCCGTGATGTCGTTCTTTTCGACATAGGCCAGCATAACGCCCCGCCGATCCTGCCGGGCGACGACAGCCACGTCGTAGCTCCGCCCATGCTCCTGCACCCGGGTCAGGTAGCTTTTCACCGGATAATCGCAGATATCCGCCACATTTTGGCTGTCGATGATCGCCATGCACATTGCGCGCGCGTCGTCATCCGGCATCAGCTCCAGCTCGGGCTGAAGCTGCTCGTCCAGCACGAGCAGGCCGCTGATTCGCTGCTGGCGGGCGTATTCCGCCAGCTCCTGTGCCCCTGCCCCCGGCTCGTCGCGCAGAATGCGGGCGGCCTCGGCGGTTTTATCCATCAGGCGCACGAGGCTCTTGGCCTTATCCGCCGAAACATAGCTGTTGTACCTGACCAACTGCGCCTTGACAAACTCAAACGATTCGTTCATCGCGCGCTGCGCCGACCGGGTATCCACAGCCGTCAGCGCCTGATGCAGCATGACGGCCAGCACGCTGCCCAGCGCCAGCATCACCAAAAAGAAACGCAGCCACGCGAACCGCTTCATCACCTTTCTTTGATAAAGGCGATAAAGGCCGCGCAGTTTTTCAAAGACCCGGCGCATCAGTTCCCCTCCAGCATTTTTTTCGCGTCCAGCCCGTAGCTCGCCACAATCGCCTCGGCCGAGCCGTCCCCGCGCATGTCGTCGATGACGGCCTGAAGCCGCGCGGCCAGCGCCTCGTGCGTCCCCTTTTCAAAGGCCACGCCCAGCTCGTTGGCAAACAGCGCCTGATCCAGCATGCGATACTTTTCCGGCGACCCGTGGACGACGCTCTGAATGACGCTCTCGTGCGCCACCACCATATCCACATATCCCTTGCGCAGCGCCGAAACCGCCTCCCCGATGGTGGAGAAGCAGAGCACCTGCGCCAGCTCCGGCGCGACCGCCGATTTGCGCTTCACCAGCGCATTTTCCGCCGTGGTCGAGGCCTGAACCGCCGCGCGCCCGCCGTTGAGCTGGCTCAGCTCGGTATAATCGCTGTCCGCGCGCACCAGCGCGACCTGCCTGCTGTACAGATACGGCCCCGCCCATGTGTATGCATCCTCGCGCCCGTTCATCGTAAAGCAGCTCCACATGCAGTCCACTTCGCCGGAGGCCAGCGCTTTATCCTTGTTTTCCCACGCGATTTCGCGGAATTCCACGTCGTACCCCAGCCGCCCGAACGCCTCGTGGGCAAGCTGTACGTCGATCCCGATAAAATCGCCCGTGCCGTCCTTATAGGTATACGGCGCGTAAACGTCGCAGCCGATGACGACGGTGTTTTCCTCTGCCGCCCGCGCAGGCGCGGCGAGCAGCAGCAGCGCCAGCAGCAGCCCCGTCAGGCCGTGTGTTTTCACCATGTAATCGTTTCCCTCCACCCGTTCAGCCGCGTCCGCGGCCTCAACTTGTTGACAGTAAATGAGAAAATCCCAAATTTGCACAAATTCCGATAACGGGCGCGCAATGCGCGCCCCTACAACGTTGCGAAAAAAAGCAACAGCGCATTATATTGCTGTACCCGTAGGGGCGCGCATTGCGCGCCCGCGTTTTGTGCAGAATTTGCTTTTTGCTCAATTATTGTTGTTGACATACGCAAACTTGGCTTAAATTGCAAAATCAAGAAATTCAGCCATTCTTTCGTTTGCGGAAAGGGCTATTCTCCCCCCTTCGGGGGGAGAATAGTTTTTTGTCTACAGTCTGCGGCCGCGTCCGCGGCCTTTGAACCGTTTAACGGTTTCCATTATGGTATCATACAAGGCGCGGCGATAGCAAGGGATTGAACGGAAATCCTCCAAAAACATTGTTTTGGAACGCGGGCAGCGGACGCGATTGACAGCCGCCGCGCGCGATGCTACAATAAGCGCAGTTTGCGGATTGACGCATGAATTTCGGAGGATAAAGCGATGGCGAATACGCCCGCGTTCGATCTGGACGCATTTGGTAACACCCCCATGAACTGCATGACCCTGATTGCGGGCAAAGCCGCCAGCGCGACGGGGCATGTGCTCGTCGGCCACAACGAGGACGACGGCGGCCACGTCGTCGTGCGCCACGGCTGGGTTCCCCCGCGCGATTGGGAAAAGGGCGCGGTCATGCCCGCCGAGGAAGGCTGCGCCCTTCTCCCGCAGGTCGCCCACACGCTGGGCTATTACTGGGTGGAATACCGCAAGGATGTGGTGGGGCTCTCCAACGCGGACGGCTTTGTCAACGAGCGCGGCGTGGTCATCGTCTCCAACAGCATGGGCACCTCCCGCGAAGGCATGGAGAACGCGGATTGCGTCAAGGACGGCGGCATCGCCTTCAACCTGCGCCGCGCGCTGGCCGAGCGCGCCCAGACCGCCCGCGACGGCGCGCGCATCCTGATGGAGCTGATCGACGAATGGGGCTACGCGCCCTCCGGCCGCGCCTACACCATCGCCGACCGGGACGAGGCTTTCATGTTCCAGTTGGCGCGCGGCCGCCACTACATGGGCGCGCGCGTGCCGGACGACGCCATCGCCGTCATGCCCAACCACTTCAACCTGCACGGGCTGACCGATTACCCCGAGCAGTTCTACCCGGCGGACGTGGTGACCTACGCCATCGCCCGCGGCTGGTACACGCCCGCGAAAAACGGCGATTTTTCCGATTTCGATTTCGCCAGGGCGTATCAGGCGGAGGACGAATTCTTCGGTCCGCGCAACGTCATGCGCCAGAAAAACGGCCTGCGCATCGCGCTGGATCGCCCGTGGAGCGTCGAAAAGGAGGGCATGCCCTTCTGCGTTCAGGCGAACCGCCCCGTCACCGCGCAGATGCTGGCCGATATCCTCAGCTCGCATTACGAGGGGACGCGCGACTGCTGCGCGCACTTCGGCCCCGGCCTCTCCCCGCACGACGCATCCTCCATCCGCTATATCTGCACCGGCACGACGCTGGAGAGCGACCTGTTCATCCTCCGCGACAAGCCGGAATTGACCACCGTGATGAGCAGCTTTGGCCGCCCGTGCCAGCTCCCCTATATCGCGCTGCACCCGCTCCTCGCCCAGCCGAAGGCGCTTGACCCGATGGCGGACGCGGGCGCGCGGATGGACGCGCACCTCTGTCCGGAGGACGGCGCGAGCTGCTGGCGGGATACGCCGTGGTGGCGCATGCGCGCGTTTGAAACGCAGGCGGAGATGCTCTTTAGCACCGTGACGGACGACCTGCGCGCGCTGCTCCGCCGGATGCTCGATCAGGGGCTGCAAAGCGACGCGCAGCTCTGCGAAAAGCTGGCCGCGCTGCTGCGCGACGGCCGGGAAACCGAGGCGCGCGCGCTGGCCGAGCAGGCGGATGAAAGCGCGCTGGTCGCCGCGCTGCAAACGCTCGAAGATCACGCCCGCGCCGACTTTATGGCCGTGCGGCTCTCCCTGCCGACGTGCCTCGCCGCCTGCCCGCAGGCGGGCGAACGGGTGCGCGCGGTTTTCCACACGCAGCGCACACCTGTGGAAAACGCCATGACGCTCGGCGTGGTGCACACCAACACGAAGCTGACCTTCGCCCCGCTCATCCCCGGCTCGCTGCAAAGCATCGGCGACGACGCATACGCCGCCGAGTTTGACGCATCGCGCCTCGCCGCCGTCATCGAATACGCCGGGCGATACATGCTCGCCCTCGGCGGCCGCTTTGCGGATGATCAGCCGTTTGCCGGTCTGGCCGAAACGGAATTTTTCAAATAATTCCAAACATACCAAAAACGGCGAACCGCTGCCCAACTCCCTCAGTCACGGCTATACGCCGTGCCAGCTCCCTCGGGGAGGGAGCTCCTTATCAGGTTATTTTCCGTCTGTGCAATAAATCGCACCCCTGCAACGTTACGAAAAAAAGCAAGTGCACATTGCATCGGCATACCCATAGAAGCGCACATTGCGCCCGTTACCGGAATTTGTGCATAATTTCGGATTCGCTTATTTACCGTCGTGACTTACCGCTTAGACGGCAATAACTCGCCCAAAGAGCTCCCTCTTCGAGGGCGTAGAGCTTGCCGCCCGCTGTGCGGGAGGCAG